>Ga0228619_1000045_pt1 | contig 50605 bp, 52 predicted proteins | sample 22DmetaG_FD_190065 | JGI IMG/M metagenome (GOLD analysis project Ga0228619, IMG submission 190065) | Seawater microbial communities from Monterey Bay, California, United States - 22D | ecosystem: Environmental > Aquatic > Marine > Coastal | place: USA: California | collected 2016-10-12 | reverse complement strand
GTAAAAAAGGTAAATACTTACCAATAACAATAACCTTAAACGACGAAGTAGATCAATTCGGCAATCAAGGTCCTGTTGTTGTTGAACAATCGAAAGAAGAACGTGAAGCTAAAGTAGCTAAAACTTACTTAGGTAATGTTAAAGTTGTTTGGACTAACGGTGATAACGTAGCCGCTGCTCCTAGAACAGATCAACCACAACAAGCTCAACCGGTAGCTCAACCGGCAGATGATTTACCATTTTAAATTAAATTAAATGCAGACAACAGAGATCAATGGATTTTTGATTGATGAATTCAATCAACATAAGCTTGAAGAGGGAAAAAAGCAGGGTATATGCCCTATTTGTTCTCACGATAGAAAACCCAAGAATCAAAAGGCAAAATGTGCGTCTTATGATTGGGAACGGGGTCTCGGTACTTGTCATAATTGTAACACATCATTTCAATTACACACTTATCAACGCAAAGGTGCTAGTGAAAAAGAATATGTAAGGCCAGTTGTTATAGCTGACCCTGAAGAACCAGATTTTTTAAGTGATAAAGTAATTAAATGGTTTGAAACAAGAGGTATATCAGCTCAAACTCTTGTCGACTTAAATGTCGATGAGGGTGCTGAGTATATGCCGCAAACCGGTAGGACCGAGAATACTATAAAGTTTAATTACTTTATGGGCGATCAACTTATAAATGTTAAATACAGAGATGGTCGTAAAAATTTTAAATTATATAAAGGAGCTGAAAAAGTATTTTATAATATTAATAGTATTGTAGGTTATGAATACTGTATTATAACAGAAGGCGAAATGGATGTGTTAGCATTACATGAGGCTGGTATACCTAATAGTATATCTGTACCTAACGGTGCTACGTTAAATTCTAATAATCTAGATTATCTTGATAATTGTATAGACTATTTTGAAGACAAAGAAAAAATAATACTAGCAGTTGATTCAGACGAAGCAGGGCAAGCATTACAATCAGAATTAGTCCGTAGACTTGGAGCTGAAGTTTGTTACTTAGCGTCTTTTGATGACTGTAAAGATGCGAATGAATACTTATTAAAACATGGAAAACAAAAACTGGTTCAGCGTATTACCGGAGCGAGACCCGTACCACTTGAAAATGTTACGACGTTCAGAGATATTGAAGATGAGGTTACTGACTTTGTTCGTAATGGCTTTAAGAAAGGATATCAAGTTGGCTTATCCAATTTTGACGACATTTTTAGTACTTACACCGGTCAATTTATTACTGTCACTGGTATCCCTAGTTCAGGTAAATCAGACTTCGTTGACCAAATGGTTGTCGGGTATAATCGTAACTACGGTTGGAAGACGGCTTTTGCGTCGCCAGAAAATGCGCCAACATATTTACATGCTCATAAATTAATGCGTAAAACGTGGGAAGGAATGCCTACTAGAGATGATATCGGTGGTGATAGATGGAACCAAATAGCAGACCATTGTAATAGTAATTATTTCCATATTGATATGGAACGTTATACGTTAGAATCTGTATTACGTAAAGGTGCAGAGCTAGTAAAACGTAAAGGTATTAAATGTTTAGTCATTGATCCTTTTAATAAAGTTAGAGATGTTGATTCTAAAACAGAAGACGTTAATCGTTACACAATGGAATATCTAACTAAAATTGAAGTTTTTGCTAAAAAGTATGATGTATTAGTATTTGTTGTTGCACACCCAACTAAAATGTATAAAGACAAAGATGGTAAAATGGAAGAACCAACTATGTATAATATAAAAGGTGGTGGTGAATGGTATGATGCTAGTTACCATGGTATATTGGTTCATAGAAATTATGAACAGAAAACTGTTAAAGCTAAGGTACTAAAAGTTAAATTTCAAAATCTTGGTGAGAACGGAGCTGAAGCACATTTTAAATGGGAACCAAAGTCAGGTTGTTTTATACCTCATGAAGCAGTAAGTGATAATGATCCTATGCCTTGGGAATAATGAGAAAAAAGAAACAAAAAAAAGAAATATACTCTTATGATCAAAAAGATTTCGAGGCATACAGGTGGTGTATAAACAATGGAATATATATATCACCTTATTGTAAAGAAAACTTTGTATCATGGTATATAGATATAGAGATAAATGGAAAAGTAAACAGATCCCCTAAATTTTTTAATGAAAAAGAATTATGGGAGAAAATATTTGAATACTATAAATATTATTATAAAAAATATGCGAACTAAATTTTTACATGCAAACGAAGCATTCAACTGTATATTACATGAATTACGAGTTGAAGGCATAGACTTTGGTGATACTAAAGCTTTATTTAATGTTGGTTTTACTATAGAAGATCCACTTGATAATCATATTAAAAACAGAGAACGTAAATGGAGTCTTGAGTATGCTGAAGCTGAATGGCAATGGTATTTGTCTGGTGATCCTAATATAATTAAGCTAGGTCAACTATATGGTAAGATACCACCTATATGGGAACGCATGGCTGATAGTGATGGCAATGTAAATAGTAATTATGGTTATCAATGGATGCGTAACAACCAAATAGATTATGTTGTTGCTAAACTTAGAGATAATCCAGATACTAGGCACGCTGCTATAAGTATATACGATGCTAAAGAATATAATAAGTACGCTAAAGATACTCCTTGTACATATGCAATTCAATTTACAATAATTAATAATAAGTTATGTATGTCTGTTTATATGCGTTCTAATGACATCTGGTACGGTTTCTGTAATGACCAGTATCAATTTTCATCATTACAGAAAATGATTGCAGACAGACTGTCTATGGACGTCGGATGGTATTATCATCACGCACATAACATGCATTTATATAACAATAAACTTTAAGATAAATTATGTATTATTTATACCATATACCAGGTAAAAAGATCGGTGTTACACGTGATCTTAGTAGTAGAGTTTCCCTTATACAAGGTTATAAGGAGAATGAGTATGAAGTTCTTGAACAGTCAGAAGATATAGATTATATATCAGACCGTGAAATAGAACTTCAAAAGTCTTACGGCTATAAGGTCGATAGAAAATTATATAAAAACTTATTTAATAAAATGAAAATAAACGCAACAGAACAAACCTCAACGTTTCCTTGTCCTATTAGTAAATTAAAAGGAAGATTAATGGATAATCTAGGTTTAACTTGGAATACAGAATTCGGCCAGTTTAAAATAACAAAAGAGAATACAAGATGGATAATGGCAAACGTTAAAACATCAATGTACAATAAAGATAGATGTTATATCTATAACAAAGCTTTTTATGAAGCTTTCTTTAATCCAAAAGACAATGTAGAGAGTTGTTTAAAAAACAACAAAGACTGCGAAAGATTTGATTTAATACGTAATTGGGCAGCTACAAGAGGTTTATATAATGAAGGTAATTCACATACACAATATGTTAAGCTTCAAGAAGAAGCTGGAGAGCTTGCAAAGGCGTTACTTAAAAACGACAAACCAGAAATAATAGATGCTATCGGTGATATAGTTGTTGTGTTAACTAATTTGGCTCATCTAGAAGGGTATGATATAGAATATTGTATTGATGAAGCTTACAAGGTTATAGCAGCTAGAACAGGTAAAATGATTAACGGAACATTCGTAAAAGATGCAGATTAAAACTAAAGACAAGATAGTACAAAATGTACTAAGGAAGATGGATGAACGTAGCTTAATAGGTCAAAAAAAGTATGGAGCTACAATGATGCAAGAAATCGAGGGTCAAAAGAAAGACCTTAATAGATTTATTATTGATGTACAAGAAGAACTAATGGATGCAATACTGTATCTTGAATCAGCTAAACATTGTTTGAGAGATGAGATAGAAGAAGCTATGTTAAACCGTATAAATATTATAGGTCAAAACGGTAACGATGGAGAGCATTATCATATAGAAGTAAATGAAGAAGAAATCTTATAAAAGAAAAAAAGGACCAGTACAGTCGAAGAAGATCTCATATGATGGGATCAACTTCGCATCTGGTTTAGAACGTTATATGTATATGGCATTACGTAAAGCTAAGATAACAGCTTTATATGAAGGTCAGACTTTTGAATTATCAGAAGCTTTTGATTTTCCTTTTGAGGCATATGAGAGGTGTAGTAATGGAAAAGGAGAATATAAAAACAGAGGTAATAAAAAAATACTGAATATAAAATATACACCTGACTTTGTAGGTAAGGGTTTTATAATTGAAACTAAAGGTAGAGCTAATGAATCATTTCCACTTAGATGGAAGTTATTTAAAAAGCTTATAACAGAAAGACGATTAGGACCACTTACATTATATAAACCACAAAATCATAAAGAATGCGACGAGACAGTAAGGTTAATCCTTTCGAAGCTAAAAGAATAGCTAGGCAGAAATATGCCGAACGAAAAATAGATACGTGGTGGAAATGGAGTTTTGAAAATAGAAATAAAATAATCTACAAAGAGCTTGTAGAGATACAAAATAAATATGGAATAAAAGTATATGGCAAATAAGATTAAAGACTGGAGTTTATCTTTAGGGTTTTACCCAGGGATATTAATAGGAATTAGAACATATGAAGAGTTAGAGCAAACAACATATGTTTTGTATTTACCACTTGTTGATATAGCTTTAGAAGTATATAGATAATGGGATTGTTTGATGAGCGCGTAGCGTACAAACCTTTTGAATATCCTGAGTATTATACTGAGGGTTGGTTAAAACAAGCTCAGGCATTTTGGTTGCACACCGAAATATCTATGAGTGGAGACATTAAAGATTGGAACGAAAAACTAAATGAATCAGAAAAAAACCTAGTAGGAAATATCTTGCTAGGCTTTGCTCAAACTGAATGTGCAGTATCTGATTACTGGACACAAAAAGTAGTTGGTTGGTTTCCTAAGCATGAGATACAACAAATGGCTATGATGTTTGGATCACAAGAAACAGTTCACGCTGTAGCATATAGCTATTTAAATGAAACATTAAAATTAGAGGATTATGAAGCTTTTTTACACGAACCTGCTACTGCTGAGCGGTTTGATAATTTAGTTGCTTACGGTGGTAAGTCTCCTATTGGTATTGCAAAATCGTTGGCGATATTTAGCGCGTTTGCAGAAGGTGTTAGCCTATATTCTGCTTTTGCTGTACTCTATTCTTTTCAGTTACGCAATTTACTTAAGGGTATAGGTCAACAAATGAAATGGTCTGTAAGAGACGAAAGCTTACATAGTAAGATGGGTTGTCAATTATTTAGACATATGTGTGAAGAGTATAGTGACTTACTTAGTTTATGTAGAGAAGACGTAATAAAGGCTGCTGAAACAATGGTGGATTTAGAAGAAAAATATATAGACAAAATGTTTGAAATGGGTGATTTAGAAAACTTAAAATCAGAAGATCTAAAACACTTTATAAAAAAGAGAACAAATGAAAAACTTGTTGAACTTGGCTATGTCGACTTGGGTAGCTATTTTGCGTATGACGACAAGGCAGCGTCTAATCTTGATTGGTTTTATCATCTTACCGGGGGCGTCACTCATACTGATTTTTTCGCTATTAGGCCAACTGATTATTCAAAAGCTGGAGAAAATGAGGACTATGAAGATATTTGGTAGATGATTTATATACAAGATAATTTTTTACCAAAAAATCTATATAAAGCTTTATTAAATTATGTTGATGATTTTAAGGAAATAAAGTATCCAGATAAATCTTTTTGGACTAAAGATCTACCTAATGAATTTAATAATTTCATAGTAGGTAAACTAGAAAAAATAGAAGGTAGAAAAATAAAGAATATATTATCTTTTGCTAGGGAGGCTAAGTTAGGTCAAGATAATGATTGGCGTATACATAATGATACTATAATAAATGGTGATCAACCAGATAGAGCTATAGTATTATATGTCAAAGCTAATGAAGATAAATTACATGGTACAGCCTTTTGGGAACATGAAAATTATGGTCATACATATATTAAATCTAGCAACGATGAGTTTGATAGAATGCTCAGAGAGGATTCAAACGATAAAACTAAATGGAAGTTAAACAGTGTTGTTGGTTGTAAGGATAATAGACTATTGTCTTATCCGTGTGAGTATTTCCATAGCAAATACCCAAATGAATATAACAACCAAAGAATAGTAATTGTAATGTTTTATAAATACATATGAAAGAAAATAAATTAATAGAAATGAAAAATAAAGTTGAGGCACTTACAAGGGTGTCTCAACATATGATTAATGAGCTAGCACAAATAAAAGATCTAGCTATAGGAACTTTAGAAACAATTAAAAACATGCCAGATTATGATGAAGCGATTAAAAAACTTAAAGCCGATGTTATTGAAAAGTCTAGTAAGGCAGAAAAGGCTGAGCCCTTGGAAGCGACTAGCGACTAGAGCAGGATATATGGGTGCTGGTTTTTTAATAGCAGCACAATGGACATTAGAACCTAAGCTTTACATATTAGGTTTTATATGTGTAATGATTCAAACAGCATCAAGAAAGCAATGGAATTTAGTTGCTTTAAATTTTAATGGGCTAATAGCCTGGATAAAACATTTTATAGGATAAATATGTGGAATAATGAATGGAAAAAAGGAGAAGATTACCCTGCGTGGGGTAATACGGACGTATACAAGAAGACTATATCCGGGGGATATTTATTTGACGGAGAAACACCTAGAGAAGCATACATACGCGTCGCTAAAACAGTTGCTCGTAGATTATATAAACCAGAAATGGCCGAGACGTTTTTTGATTATATTTGGAATGGTTGGCTTTGCCTTGCTAGCCCTGTATTGTCTAATACCGGGACTGATCGTGGCTTACCTATTAGTTGTTTTGGTATTGATGTAGCTGATAGTATACAGGATATAGGACAAAAGAATTTAGAGATGATGCTGCTCGCTAAGCATGGCGGTGGAGTTGGTATCGGAGTTAATATGATTAGACCCGCTGGCACTAAAATAACAGGTAATGGAACATCAGATGGAGTCGTACCTTTCTGCAAGATATATGACTCAACAATTCTTGCAACTAATCAAGGGAGTGTCCGTCGTGGAGCTGCCTCAGTTAATATCAACATTGAACATGATGACTTCGAGGAGTGGCTTGAAATCAGGGAACCTAAAGGAGATGTTAACAGACAATCGCTTAACTTACATCAGTGCGCAATTGTTGGTGATAAATTTATGCGTAAGCTTGAACAAGGAGATAAGGAAGCTAGAGCTAGATGGGGTAAATTACTTAGAAAACGAAAAGCAACTGGAGAGCCGTATATCATGTTTAAAGGAAATGTTAACAAAGCAAATCCAGCAGCATATAAGGAAAACGGTTTAAAAGTACATATGACAAACATATGTTCAGAAATAACATTACACACAGATGAAAACCATAGCTTTGTATGTTGTTTATCATCTTTAAATTTAGCTAAATATGATGAGTGGAAAGATACAAACCTTATTTATGACAGCATATACTTCCTTGATGGAGTCATGGAGGAGTTTATACAAAGAGCTAAAGGATTACGAGGCTTCGAGAATTCAGTACGCTCAGCTCAAAAAGGAAGAGCGTTGGGCTTGGGAGTATTGGGATGGCACACTTATCTACAAGAGAAAGGATTACCTTTCGAAGGGTTACTTTCTCAGTTTGAAACTAGGAAGATTTTTAGTCAGATCAAAATTGAAAGCGAAAGAGCTTCTAGAGATCTTGCTGAAATATATGGAGAACCTTTATGGTGTGTTGGTACCGGTATGCGTAATACTCATCTCCGTGCTATTGCTCCTACTGTTTCTAATAGTAAGCTTAGTGGAAATGTTTCTCCGGGTATTGAACCGTGGGCTGCAAATGTTTTTACAGAGCAGAGTGCGAAGGGGACTTTCATTAGGAAAAACCCGACATTAGAGAAAAAATTAAAAAAACTTAAAATAAATAATAAAGAAATATGGGACAAAATTTTAGCGGACGGTGGTTCGGTTCAAGACATAGAAGGTTTAGACGACTCTACGAAAGAAGTGTTTAAAACTTTTAAAGAAATAAATCAATTAGAATTAATAAGGCAAGCTGGATTAAGGCAGCAATATATAGATCAATCAGTTAGTTTAAATTTAGCTTTTCCTAGTTCAGCAACACCTAAGTGGATTAATAAGGTTCACTTTGATGCATGGAAAAAAGGCGTTAAGACTTTATACTATACAAGAACAGAATCTGTTTTACGTGGGGATATAGCTCAACAAGCAATGAGTGAAGATTGTTTAGCTTGTGATGGCTAAAGGCTAAAAGTTATGACTTTTTTATACATATAAAAACTAATATGTATAAGTAATTAAATAATGTATACATATCAAAAAAGGGCTCTCGTAATGAGGGCCCTTTCTTGGTTACAGGAACTTTTGGGTATGGTACGCCCAGTTTTATTTTCGTCCCTTTCTTTTCTTGGAAGCCTTAGGCTTTTCCATATAGTTCTTAAACATAAGTTTATATAATAACTTATTCCACGATGATTGTAATTTGTCTATTATTTTCTTCATAATTTTTAACATTTCCATCTACGTCTAGCGGCTTTACCTCTTTCACCGGTCCAACCTTTAGATCTAGCACAAAATGATTTTCTTCTTTTAGCGGCTTTACTGCCTGGTTTAACTTTGCCTGTTACGGCTGTTTTTAATTTACTTCCTGGGTTTTCTTTTCTATATTTTTTAACACCAGCAGATGTCATACCTGCGCCTTCTTTAGTAGAACGAAAGTTACGACCCTTACCTTTAGTAGTTTTTCTAACCCTAGAAAATGGAGAATTTTCTTGTGTATACATTATTTTTTCTTTTTCTTTGGAACACAATTAGGTACAGTTTTTCCACCTTTTTTTTTCATGCCTATTGCCTCATAACCTTTCCAACAAGGGTTTTTCTTTTTTGATTTTTTTCTAGACAATCCTTCTTCTTGTTTTTTACCTTGTGTTTCTGATATTATTTTTTTAAATCCACCCTTCTTTAACATTGCTTTATTTTTTTAATTGTTTGTTTTTTTCCTTACTATTTTATTAGATCTTTCTATTGCAGCTTTAATCTGTTCTTCTGTTATAATAAGTTTAAAACTTATATCAGCGGTCCACTGCATTATCGCACTATTATCTCTATATAATATAACTAAAGGAACAGATTTTACCTTCTTTTTAAAGTCATCAGACTGTTTTTCTAAGTATGCTACTTGGTGTTTCACACCTTTAACTTTATCTATTTTAGCTGAATTTCTCCAATTCCACTCTGAGTTTATTTCTAACAATGTGTACTCTTGAGAGAAGCATACAGTTGTTATAAGTATTGTTATTAAAGTTAAGATGTTTTTCATGATTTACTTTTTTTCTATTATTTCGTATAATTTTTCATCTATTTTATCTAGTTTATCACTATTTTCTTCCACCTTAGATTGTGTATTCATTATAGTTTCCCTAATCAATTGATCTTTTAAATCATACTCGGTTCTAGTTACAGGTGGTTCGGGTAGCTCTTTAGCTAACTGAATATCCGCTTGTATAGCAAACCACATACCTGCCGCTGTTATGACAAAGCTTACTATAATTATTAATGTCTTTAAATCTAAAGTTAACTCAGTGTTTTCTGAAATCTTGTTAGCCATATTTATTTTTTATAAGGTGTTGGTGTTTTAAATAATCTTGTATTTTGTTTTTTTATTTTCTTTGTAAGCTTTTAAACATCTATTTCTGTTATCCTTATCGTTAACATAAGATACATGTATCCAATCTGGGTTTGAATCCGTACCAAACTCCCATATTAGTTGATCAAAATTTAAATTGTTTTTTATCCAGTTATACATTTCTGCATTAGTTTTATAACCGTATGTATCATCAAGATCCATTGCTTGACCTTTTACGTGTTGTGAGGTTGACGAACCTCCTATGGCTTTGTTTAATTTTTCTGATCTAAACATGCTTGAAATTTTTATTGGACCACCTACAAAATCTCTTAATGGTTCAAATACATTTAAAGCAATTATTTTCATCGCGTCTATTTGTTCTGTGTTAGGTTTATTATCTATCTGTCTACGCTTGGCTGTATTAGAATACACAGCCTCAGCATAAGACACGTGTTTACTTATTTTCATATTCCGTGTTTCTCTGCAAGTTTCTTTAATTTAAACATAGGTGTTTTTATATTAGTTTCTTTTTCTACTTTGTATATACTATCCCTAACTTTTTGATCCTCTATTCCTAATAAAACTTTTTTTCTAAATGTTCTATATTCTTTTTCTTTTAATTTGTTTTTAGCTCTAGTTATTTTAGCTTTTTCTTTACCAGCTTCTTTTCTTTTAGCCTTACCTTCCACTTTTATTAAATCATGTTCTTCAACTCTAGCGTTAACATCCCATTGTCTCCAACCTAAACCTAAAGCTATACGTTGGTAATTTGTATTACGTGTGTCTAAAGCTTCTGTTAAAGCGTTCACTTCATCAAATAGTCTATCTAAAGGTAAGTTTAAAGTAGCTGAACTTAATTCTCCAAGCATATCATACGCTGGACTAAGTTGAAATTTACCGTCAATCATTACGTCAAAACCTCTTTCTGCCAACACATCTTTCTCGTACTTTTGAGTTGTTAAAAAATTATTTATTTTTCTAATTTTACTACCAATTGGTGGAGATATATTTAAAGCTGCAATTAAAATCTGAGCATTTTCTCTATTAAACTCTGATTCACCTTGCTGTTTTTTATATTCCATTAAAACATTTTTTATTGTAGAAACAACAGCTCCTGCTAAACCAGATCCACGTAAAACCGTATCAACCATACTATTTCCAGCTCTAGCTAATTTAGTATCTAATTTTTTAGCTTTTCTTTCTATAGCTTTATCTCTATCTTTATCAGTAGCGTAATCTTCTTCTTCATCTTCAAATCCTGGTATCAAAGCAAACAAAGCATTTTGTAGCGTAGAAAATATTAAGTTTTGAACAAACCCATAATAAACTATTTTACTTATATTAGTTCTTTTATCACCTCTACCGTTTATTAAATCTTGACCTGCTTTTTTCATAAGCCTAGTGTACTGCATAGGTGTGTTTTGAAACGCTAAAACTAATCTACCTAATACGCTAGACTGTTGACCAGATATAAGCATTGGATCTGCTGATTGCTGTGTCTCATCTGATATAGCACTAAAATCATCAAAAGCTTTTTGTTCTGCTTCAGCTAATTCATATCCAGCTTTTTTATATGTCTTTATTCTATTTCTATAAAATGTAGCCCCACCTGTTGCTATAGCTATACTATCCGCTACTTGTGTAGGTGTAAATCCTAATTTTAATATATAAGAAATAACACCTTCCATACCGTTATTCTTAGCTGCTTGTGCTATCTCAGCTTCTTGTATGTCACTTTGCAAACCTGATCTTCTCTGTTTTAATTTATCTGAATTAAAAAGTTTAGCAACATCACTCCAATATTGTGGTTGGTTAGCAAAAGCGAGTCCAGCTTTTAAAGGATTATTATCTGACCAGTTAACAAAGTTGACAGAGGACATTAACTGTAGTAAGGCAGATCGTCTGTTAAAGAACATTATAGCACCAGTAGAGTTATTAACCCAGTTATTCCACCTAGCAACAATACGGCCTTGACCACTTGATCTGTTACTACCGGTTTTCATTCTATCTATAATATTAACTAAAGATTCTCTAACTCTAAAACCGTAAAGAGCTTCAATTTTATTTAAGTTTTTATCGCTAAATATTTCATCTACATTATCTGTAAATTCTTTTAAAAACTCAGCTCTGTTTATATCTCTACCGACTCTACTTAAATCACCTATAATAGTTGTTCCGTCCCACGCAGCTGTTGGCTCCACAAATTGATCTAATCTAGTTATAAGTTTTACTCCTTCTGAAAACGCTACAAGATCTACATCTTTACCAAATTTCTTTACAATGTCTTTTTGATCTGTTTTAGATAAACCAGGTATTTCAAAACCTTCTTTACTCCACAAATATATTCTAGTAGCTTCATCTAAAGTATACTTAGTTCCTTGAAACTTTTTCTTTAATTGTTTTTTGATAATAGGATGTGACTGTAATAAAGCGTTATAGTCTTTTCTTATTCTTTGTTTAGCTATTTCCATAGCGTTAATACCTTTCATGTAAGGTTTTATAAGAGCTTTGTCAAAGAATGCTTGATCAGCTTCACCTTGTTTACCCTTACCAGCAAATGTGTACATTGTTAAACCTCTAAAGTCATCAGCAGAAGGTGGAATAAAGAATGCGAATCTTTTTTGTTTACGACCTTTTCTTCTAGCGTTTATATCAGAAAAAGTTGCTTGAGCTTTAACCCCTTTATTTCTTTCTATCATCTTATTAAACTCGCTATCTAGTGATTTAGCAAATTTAACTCTAGCTTGTTGTACTCTAGACTTAACATCAAGCACATCAAATATTTTTTTAACAGCTTTTACATTTTTAAGAGCATCATCTGCAAAATAAAAATCATTATAACCTTCAGCATATTTATCTACAAACCAATCAGCTTTTGCCTCTGGCCTTCCATCTGCTAAGCCTGTTATATTTTTTAAAGGTATACTAAGACCTAATCCTTCTAAAAACTCTTTAATATTTAAAGCTGCAGCTTGAGGTCTTGCTGTTAATATGAATAAGTCTTCAGATCCTCTTTTATCTTGTATTGTTTTAGCGACTTCAAACAGTGGTCCTTTTTTACCATCAATAACTTTATTAAATTGTATAAAATCAAACTCAGCACCTTGGTCCAATAAAGCTTGAGCCTCTGTGGCAAACTCTGTAGCAGATATTTTTCTGCTAGTACCATCTGGCATGTTTACTATAACTTTACTATTTGACTGAGCTAAGGTATCATCAAAATCAAACACTCTAGCTTTCTTTTTGTTTTTAGAATACTTAACGCTATTTCTAGCATTAGCCATAGCTTTATCTGCTTTGTTATTTTTTACTACAACTTTTTTAGCATCTGGTTTAAATGTTTCATTTTCTCTATTAGTAACATCTCTATTAAACAATGCTTCATCTTTTATTTCTCTCAATGTTTTATTACCAGAGAATAAATCGTTCATTAAAGTTTTTTGTAATTCTACAGGAACTTCGTTTGTTTCAAAAAAATACTCAGCTAAGGTTTGCTTAGTAGGTATATACATCATGCTAGATAAATCTATACCAGCCTCACTTAACCTTATTGTAGATAATAAACCTTGATCTAATTTTAACTTACCATCTAAATAAAGCTCAACACCTTTATAATACGCTTTAGGCATAGATGTTTTAAAATCCACATCCAATAAATCGTTATTATCTAGGTCTATCCAACCTTGCATGTAAGATGCTTCTACTATAGGCCAAATCTGTTTCACATTACCATCTTTTGCGGCTTGTGTTAACATTGTTCCTATGTTATTTTGAGGCTCAGTATGCTCTTCAATTCCTTTAACGCCCTGTAAAGGCTTCATATTAGAATCAACTTGAACTATAAGAGCTGGAGCTAAAGCTCTGTTAGGAGCATTTTGAGAATTAGTTGCAGCAGAAGTAATTTCATCAAACACCCAAATGTCTTTAGGATTGTCTTTTAGATAAGCTTCTGCAGCTAAATAAAAATCCTTCAACACATTTAATTTAGCTTTTTCTTTTGCTACGTAACCAGTTTCAAAAATAGATTTAGCATAAGGATTAGTTATTTTTCTATCTTTAGTGATAGGTGTTCTACGAATATCAAATTGCTTACCAACATTTTTAACACCTTCTTTAAATCTAGATACTACTCCGTATGGAGATCTTGTTTCGCCAAAAACTAAAGCGTTTTTAAAATAAGAATTATAACCTGGGAATCTTTCAGAAAAATTATTTAAAGTTCTATTAAAGCCTTGTATAATTGTTTCGCCTTTAAAACTTCTAACAGTTTCTGGTAGCTTAGCATCTCTATCATATGCTCTACCTTTTTTACCTTCACCTCTTGCTTTTGTTACAGATACTTTTTCAGAAGCCCTAACTTGCCCCATTGATTTTTCAATATCATTAGCTAATTGTTTAGAAGATTTAGGCTTGGCTTTTGCAGCCATAACTCTAGATTTACTTGAAGCTACATCAGCTATTATTTGTTTTTTAGGTTTAGCAGTTTTAACAGGTGATTTTTTTATTTTATCACGAGCAATTACATTAGCTGTATTTTGCCCTTGTAATTTAGCCGCACCTTTTAACAATTGACCTATGTTTCTATCGTAAAGATTTAATTCACCTCTTGGTGTTATACCTAACTCTGTTTTAAACTTGTCTACTATTTCTGGTGTAGGATTTTTAAACTCTTCTTTAAGCTCCCATACTGTTGGTTGAGATGATTTACCTTTAGATCTTCTATTTGTTTTATTATAAAAATAATTAAGCAGTTTGTTATTTAAACCTAAAGCTCTACCTAATACATCTCTAGATACATCTATATTCTCACCTTGTTCGTCTATAGTTGCTGAAGAACTACTAACATTTTCAGGTGGTAGTATTCTTATAAAATTTCTAGCATTTTGTCCTGATCTAAAAAACTCTTGTATGTTACCAGCTTCTGATTGTTCCGGTATACCATTTACTATTTTCTTAGCATATGTTAAGTTTTTCTTTGGATCAGTTATTTTAGCTTCTGGTATATTGAATATTTTAGATGCAGCTTTACCCGCATATCTATCAGAAACCTCCTTAAAAGACAAGCCAGGTATTTCCTCTGTTTTTATATCAACCACTGCTTCAACCTCTGACTTGTTTACTTTGTCAAAGTTTAGTGGATTAATTCTAGTTTCTTTAACAACTGGTTTTTCTTCTACAACAGTTTCTTCAGCTACAATTTCTTTAGCTTCAGGAGAATCAAGTCTATCAGCCTCACGAGATAATCCTTTTACCTCTTCGTATATCTGCTGTTGTTTAGGTCTCATGTTGTTGTCTACAAATGTAGAAAACTTAGCTGTGTTAGGATCAAACCTTTCTACTATACCCGGTAAAAATTCTCTAGCTGCAGATAAAACATCTTCTCTTTTAAAATCACCTTTACGAGTATCATAGTTTAAAGCATTTAATGCTAGTAAATCAAATTGATTTAATAAAGCTTTATCTGCTTTTGAAATCTCAGATGGTTGACTTGATGGAGATTTTTTAATTTGAACTAATTCTTCAGGTGTTAAGCTATCGTAAAAAGATTTAGACTCCTTAACAGCTGAATCATCTTTTGTTTTATATTCTCTTTTAACTAAATCACCTTGAGCTCGTTCAGTAAATAATTTTTCTTGAGCTTTTGTCAATTTCCCTTTTTCTAGACTTGTATTATAATCTTTAATAAAATTATAAACATCTTTAGCTTCGTTAAACTTAACATTTTTTAATCCAGCATTTTGTAGAAATCTTCTTATTATATCACCAACTTTAGTAAAAAACCCTTGATTAAATTTTATATCACCTGTTTGTATAGCTCCAGAAAATAAAGTCAAAACTTCTTCCATTTTTACAGATTCAGGATCAGCCTTATATTGCTCTAGTCTAGCAGCGAACTCAGTATTTTCTATACCTTCAATCTTAAACAATTCTGCCTTTAATTCCTTACCTAAATTTATAGCAGTACCTTTACTATTTTTTAATGTTTTAAATAATAAAGCATGTAGAAATTCATGATTTGCTACATCAACAGCGAGATCTTTAGCTGATTGCTCTTTATTTATAACTATAGTTTGTTCACCAGTTTCTTTATTTTGTAATATAAAACCTTGTTGTCCAAAAGCTTTTTTATCAACGTTATCAAACTTAGGGTCCTTAGATAATGTTTCAGCTTCTTTAGCATTTTCAACCGTGAAAACAGTTAAACCTTCAACTCCTTTGGATAAATCAGTTATTGTTTCTGTAGATATAGCTAATTGATTTTCAGCACTTATTTGCCCTAATCTATTTTCTATTTCTACTAATTTTTTCTTTTGTGTATCTACTAAAGCTTTGTTGTCACCTGCTTTTTTTATTTCAGCTCTAAGTAAAGAGCTTTCCTCTAATAACTGTACTGTTTCTTTTAATAGAGGACCCTGTATCTTTAGGTTTTTAGCTATATTAACTGCTCCTTGAGTTGATCTAAAATTTATTTTTATATCATTAGCTTGTTCTATTGTTAAGTCACCTAACGATACTTTTTGCTTTAATTCTAACTCTAATTTTCTATTAGCAAATTTATTTTCCGCTAATTTAATTTTATCATCTGTAATCTCAGTTCCATCAAAAGCTTCAAATACTGAGTTATATTGACTATTCTCAATACTTCTACGCATAGAATTATTCGCTTGAGCATCCCTGATTATAGTACCAGCAGTACCGGTACCACTCATACCTCCACCAGTTGCTGCACCTATTATAAAAGTGTCAGCTAGTTCTAACCAATAGTTTTCAAAAGCTTTTTTATTACCCATGATAAGCATGTCAGCAGCTTTGTTGATAGTTAACGTAGCAGATTCTGATAAACCCTCTGATCCAGCCTCTTTACTTAATTTTAGAGTAACGCCTTTAAGTGTTTGCTTGACGTATTCTTTGCTTTTACCAGCAAGATCTTTAAACATTTTACCACCTATTTTTTTAGTAGTAATTTCTAATAAACCTTCAGAAGCACCTATAATTGTTGAATATATTAAATTTTTTGTATTTAATTTTTCACCTTTTTCTATATTTTCAGCATCAGCTTGAGCGGCTTGACCAGCCACTATACTACCTATACCCACATAAGGTATCATAGCTTGAGCTATTGATGGTATTGTTTCCATAGCACCAGCAAAAGTTCTTGTAACACCTTCTATCACTTGTCCTTGAGCAAAAGCTTGGAATATAGTTTTATCGTATTTTTCTAAATCTTCTCTCCATTTTTCAGCAGATGCTTTAAGTTCAGCTGCTTTTTCTCTTCCTGGTTTACCTAAAGCTGGTATAAAACCTCCAACCCCAGGAATTCCAGCGGCTGTAGCAGAAGAAATGTTTTGTACAAGATCATCTTGTTCTTGTGCGCTCATTTTGTCAAACTCTTCCTGAAACTCCTCGTCAGCAAAAGATTTAGCAATATTAAACTGTAGTCTATTTAACCAACCAGGTACATTAGATAAAGTCTCACCCACTGATAATGTTGAAGCCCAAACCCTTTGGGGTATATCTTTTAGTTCTTCAGTTACACTAAAATCACCTTCTTCTCCTTTATCATATTTTTTAGCAAGTCTAAATAAATTAGATATTCCTAGTATGGGATTTATTAATGACGAGCCCAAAGAACCAACATCCAAAACTTGCTCCATAGTACTTGGAGTCTCGGATGCTTCCGGAGCTTTGGGTGTTACAGTTGCATCCACATTGTCTACAACACCCTCTTGAAAATCTTCATCAACGTCTTGAAGCTCAGCCCCAACTGAATCAAGAAAAGTATCAATATCTAAGCCTAAAACCTCTGCTTCTGAAGTTAATTCTTCTAGTGTTTTTAAAACACCATTTACCATATATTTCTTCATATTATTTTATTTAAAACCTTTTGAATAAAGCTTTTGGGTTTTTTATTTTTGTAGGGTCTCCATCTTTATTAATTAAATTATAAGAACCATTACTAAATTGTAAAAAAGTATTTGAATTAGGTATTGCCACTGGAGCTAGAAATTGATCTGAAACTTCAGTAGCAAAAATATCATCTACATCTAAAGTTTTAAACAATCTTCTACCTTCTCTTACCGCAACACTAGGTGTTACAGAAGATCCTTTTGGTGTAGATTTTGTAGAAAGTGTTTCGTAAAAATAACCTTCCATACCCTCTGAGTAACCGTTTATACCAGCTTCATTAAGCTGATCAACATCTTCTTGACTTAATTTTCTGACAACTAATTTAAATCCAGGTTGATCACCCATAGTTGCCATATTAGTTAATTCTTGCTCTGTGTATTTATCACCTGTTCTAGGGTTTACTTTATCTTTTAATGCTTCTTTATCAAAAGCATCAACACCTTCTACTTCAGGCACTAAGTCATAATGCTCTCGCATGGCAACCATTTCTAATTCAGTAAGAGTTTTAACTTTATCAGCTTGAGTTTTTTCTAAAAACTTCTGTATATTTACTTCACCCATACCTAGTCTTTGCTCTAAATATGCTTGTATTGCTTCGGGGTTATCCATACCTAAAATGCTTGCAGCTCTACCTTTCAATGTAGATTCAAACTTGCTATCCAGCGCCTGTGTATCTACAAACTCTCTGCTTATAACGTTTTGATAACCATCTTTACCAACTGAAGTTATAGCGTTTAATGGAGTTCTAAAAGACTTAGCTAGTTCTCCATTTTCATCTATACCTTGCTCTTTAGCTATTTTATCATAATCAGTTCCGTCTTCTGTTTTGTTAAGAAGATTACCATCCCACTGTGACATATTCTTTTGCCACTTAAATGTTACTGTACCGTCTCCGTTATCTTTTATAAAGTCTTTATTAAGATCTAGATTTTTTACTAAGTCATTACTTTTCTTTAATGTGCTTTCTATTGTTACAAAATTACCTTCAGAAGTATGTGTTGCTTTTTTAGTTGACGCAACACCGTCTATAGCTATGTTACTTAAACTCATACCAGCTAGTTGAGATGCTATTTGACCTGTAACACCATTGCTACCACCTTCCCAAAACATAGTTCTTTGTGGACCACTGCTTCCAGCGTAAGACTTTATTAACTCTACATCAGTCATTATCTTACCACCATCATTAACTATTGAAGCCATGTTTGTGTTTGATCTATTAACTATATTTTGTAGTTCGTTTCTTTCTTCTCTACTTAAATTAGATTTAGTCATTAATAAAGTTTGAGCTTCTATAGAACCCATAACACCCTCACCACCTTGCATTAATGTTTCTTGTATTCTTTGAAATTGTTCTATTAATGTTTTGTCAGCGTTAGGATCCGCTTTAGCTGTAGCTATAGCGTCGGTTAGGTTTTTATTTTGAGTGAGTGAGGCTGCTGTCCACACTGAATTAAACTTTTCTTGCTTTGCAGCAGCAATAGCTTTTTGCTGGTTTCTAAACTTCACTACATTTTGTATGCCTTGAAGCATAGTTTGTGTAACCTTAGCGGAGGCGTTAGCCCAAGCCATAGCGGATTGATCGTTTATTATTCTTGGGTTATCGTATGCGCTCATATTTTTTTATTTTTTACACCTATTTTGCAGCTCCACCAATAGACATTAGTCCACCACCTATTCCACTTAAAGCATTACCCCAAGCTTGACCTTGAGCAGCTTTAGCGTTTGCTTGATTCTGTGCAGCTTGCTGCATATTACCAGCGGCAAAACCTAAATCAGCATTTGTTCTAGCTTCTCTAGCTTGAAACTCATACTGTATTCCAGCGGCATCTGCTTGTTGTAATCTCATTTGTTCACTCATCTTTAACTTATCAGCCTCACTTTGACCCTGTGCTCTAAGTTTCTCGTTGGCAGCTTCTTGTTGTTCTATACTAGCAGATATACCTTTCTTACTTTGCAATGCAGCTTGAGCTAAAGCGGTTGCACCACCTGCACCAGCACCTGTTGCTGCTAATAAATCTAAACTACTAGCTAAAGACATGTCAGCTTGTTCTGCTTGGAATTCAGCAGCTTGAGTTGCAACACCTAAATTAGCGAATGGATTACTTACCATACCACTAAGATCAGTAACTCCAGCGTATGGATTTACTATAGGAGTTCTCTCTGATTTTATTTGTTCAATTTCTGCCCTAGCTCTTTCTTTTTCATTCTTATAGCCTTTTGCCGCTTGCTTAGCTTGGTTAGCAGCTACGGCTCCACCGACTGCTGATGCAGCTATGCCTACGCCTACCGCTACTGCTGATACTACTGCCATATTTTTATTGTTTTAAATTATTCTTTTTATCATTTCGTGAGAAGGTGTTTCATCAACAACCCAATCTAATTTTTTATGTATCTTTAACAGACTGTTACTTCTGCTTATTGACATAATGCATTTCTTACCTGCATCTTTTACCATTTGCTCTACTGTTTCAATCAAAAGTTTTACAGCTAAAGGTCTAGCTCTTTTGTTGCCTTCAGGATCTGATACGACCCAATCAAACCAGCATAAACCAGAATTGCTCCAGTATATAAATCCAGCTACAATAGGTTTATCTTTGTATTCAACCATCACTCCACCAGTTCCATTGTCTGGTAGTATATCTTTACTTACTGCTGGCCAACCCCAAGCTTTCCACCAGTTTTCTAACATACTATAGTCTTCCTCTAGTAATGTTCTTGTTTTAAAATCCATTTAATTTAATTTAATAAGCCGACTGCACGTATTCAGAAGAGACAGCAAATAACTCTTTGATTTCTCCCACCGCTGTTGCATCGTCTGTTGATATTGTTACTGTTGTAAAGTATCCTTTTATACCACTCATTTGGTTACCAAATATAACTTCACCTTGAGTAGATGGTGTTGCATTAATTAAGTTTGCAACATACTTGTTTTCTTTTCTAACAAATCCAGCATAGTTTCTATTATATGGAGGATTATCATTTCCAAACACAGTACCATACTGTGCTGGATAAACAACTTCATTAGTAGCGGGGTTTAATATATACTCTCCACCTAAATAACTAGGTATAGAAGCCGTAAGATCTGTAACATTACTATAAGTACCGTTGTAACCATCAGGCCCAGTTTGATCAGATTCTATAGAGTCTATCCTCCAACCGTTACTACCTTCATAGTTTATAGTTTTAAAGTTTTTAGACATGCTAACATTAGGGTTAAATATAAACGTTATAGATGTATTGTTATTTGCTCCATAAAAATTACCTCTGTTTACGGAGTCACTATAGTGTTGATATAATATACCATTATTAAAGCTATAGAAATCATTTCTTAAACTAACCATAAACTCTGGTTTGTAAGTAAAGAAACTAGTCCAACCTCTTACTGATTCATCAAAAGACAACGTGTTGAATTTATTATTAGCTGTATTTTGTAAAGAAACTACGTACTGCTTATTGTGTATGTCCCAACCACCTGGTATATTTCCAGAACTAGTATTTGTATTTACATTAGATAATTCATCTCTAAAGAAATCATACATACCATAATTAGATATTTCAGTTATACCGTCCCTAGATAGTCTTAAAACAGCTCCTCTGTCTGGATCAACAAAGTATTTTCTAAATCCATAAGTTGCAAATGACTCTGGATTTTTACCTATACCAAAATTACCTAAGTAAGGTACTATCTGACCTAACACTAAATTTAATTGACTTACTTGAACACCACCACCTTCAGCTGTATATATAGCATCTTTATCTATTAAAGAATAGCTAACTTTATTTTCTTGAAATATAGTTAAGTTCGTGTTTTCAGCAAATAACCTTTGTATACTACCTTGTGAAGGATCTAAACTTTTACTAATATCTTCACCTACTGGAAAAACATTTGTCTGGTTTATACCTGTTCTAGAATTAAATATTCCAGAATATATCAATGAGTTAATTCTCTGTATACCATTTAGTTCTTCTTCTACTAAAAAAGCTCTAGGCCCTAAATCAACTATAGTATTGTTATAACCTCCTCTTATTCTAGATTCTTCTACAAGCCAGTTATCTGTAGCACTATAAGCTGTTCCAACCTGGCTATAACCACCTTGCATTTGATCAACTTTAGGAATACCTCTAGATCCATTCCACAAAGGTAGTTTATTTGAACTACCAATAGTCTTTTTCAATAGAAAAGAGTTGAAATATTTTACTTCTATTATAGCCGCCATATTAATATAGTTACTTATTTTTTTATTAACTTCCGCTACCTTTATATATTAATAGAGGTTTTGGATTAAATTTTTTATATGAAAAGTCTAAATGTTGCCAGAATAATCCATCAATCCATTCACCTTTTCTTTGTTTTGCTTTGCTATGACCTCTATCATAAGATTTAGCAGCATGTGGTTTTTGATTACCTATTTGATCTTCATTACAATAGTAAACATCAAATGGACCTAATCTTCTACTTTGTTCTATTAGTTTAGAAACTTTATTTGAATCACTAGACCCAACAATACATATATCTATATCTTTTGTTTCTTGTTTATAAATTGCACCACCTACTAAATATAAGTTATATCTATCCCACTTTAATTCTAACAATTTTTCTATATAAACATCTACTTCTTTTTTACTATACAGTTTCATTACACGATAGCAAACTGATAGTTTGATCCTATGCTTACAGTGGTAGTAGTTGAGCCAGCGTAAGATCCGTTCGGTTTAGACGCCTCCCATAAACCTAAAGCAGCAGCTTGACTTGTTGAGCTAAAAAACCACTCACCAGTAAACCCAGAACAACTTCCAGTACAAGCATTAGTTCTATTTAATAGTATTGGATTAGAGTTATTTAAAGTGTCCCATTCATAATCAAAAATATACCACCCATTATTTGTCGTGGTACTATCATTTATACTTATTATTGTGCATTCAAAATCATCACCTTGACTTTCACCTGGTAATACTAATGTTAAAACATGGTCTTTAACATATTGAGGTGTGTTACCCATAGCTATATTAACCACTTGATCTGTTGAACCACCTGGATCACTAGCTCTAGCTGTTATAGTGTAATTTTGAGTTATAAACCCACCACCCATATTTCTACTAAGCGTAGCGGTAGATTGTAGATTTGTAGCTGTGCTAGCTATTGAAAATCTATTTACATAACTATTACCGTTGGCACCTACAGCTGAAATAATGCTCCATGTGATATCTCTACCTGAGTTTAAATTACCGTTAGCTACACAAGGACTTGCTCCGTTTTTAGCTACAATGTTTGTTATCTGGCTAGCTGACACGCTTAAATTCACGTCTATAGCATTTCCATTAGGACATAATATAGGATTTATATTTTCTAAGTCTATGGTTCTTGAAAATGCTGTAGAATTACTAAAGCCGTTTACAGAAACAGTAAAGTTAAATATGAAAGTTCTTTGACCTACGTTGCTACCATACCAAACATTATTTAAGAAATCTTGATTTATAGTCACAGTAAAACCAGTTGCTTGATTACCAGTCCAGTTTGAAAAATAACTTGTTACATTAGCCGGTGTTGACTCATTATTCATAACGCTTGTCATAGCAAACACAACAGTGTTAGATCCAGATGGGGTAGTATCTGCAGTACGTATAACTTGATTTGCCGCATTTAAAGCTTTAACACCATTACTAGCATTAAAAACACTAGCATTAAGAGCAATTCCTTCGTTAAAACCTACAGGTGTAAACCCAGATAAAGCAGTTGCCGCACCAGTGTCTGTAGCCGTTACGTTATTTATGTCTGTTATTAATCCAGCTGACGTTGTTTCGTAATATATATCAATTAAAGAATCTACAGGATCCGTTTCCATTACAGATAACTGTTGTATTCCAGGGTTTATACCACCACGTCTACCAGTTATTTTAACTTGTTTTCCAACAGGTATTTGAGCATCATCATCAAAAAATAACCAATTCTTTCTATTAGTACCAACTGGATTAGTTGGATCACCAGTTTCTGTACAATTAATTTTCCATCCAGAAATATCTATTCCTGTTTGACCTCCAACCCAATTTGCTTCAAAAGGATTAGCGGAAGTATAATTTACTGGTAGACCTAATATACCTGTTACAAAAGCTTGTCCATTTGAAGAAACAAAATAAGATGTCGTATCAGAACTAAAAATACCCTCGTCGCAATCAAGAGGTGAATTGGGTGATGCAGTAAAAAATGGTGGACCAAATATAGCGCTGCCACTTTCGTAAGACTTATTACCAGAAGGGGTTACAAAATCTGGTGCTTCACCTAATTTACTTTCTGTACTTAATCTAGCAATTAATGGATTAGAATCATATAAATAAAACTGAGGAAATTGATCTGGAACAGGTGGATCACTAGGATCATAATCAAACAAGTCTCTAAGAGTTGATATTGTGGAAACTGTTAAACCTTTTTGTGTTGCTTGAAATTGTTTGTTACCCTCACCTATAGTGTACTGAGCATTAGCAGTGTTATTAGTCGGTACTTTGTTTGTATTTATTACTCTTGGAAATAAACGAACTGAACTTCTAAATTGTTTTTGTTGTGGCCCAACTTCTGTTAAATCTCTAGGTACTTTGTTTATATTATCATTTAATAAAACAGTATGAGATATAGTATTTTCATCTTCATTAGTGCTATTTTCAGATGTTTTAGGTTGTCCAGCTATAACACCGGGAAGATATACATTATAGTAATCTTGTTCTGTTTGTTTTACAACTATCTTGTAAGAATACCAACCTAAAGGATTATAATCAGAACTTGTTTTGTCTCCGTTATATATACCAGGCCAATTAGTTGATGGGTTAGGATCTGCTGGACCTATAGAAGAATTTAATATAACCTTTAAGGAATCGCCTGGAAAAGTTTCGGTTTGAAGTGAAGCATCTCTATATGGTAAATATAAAGTTGATCCACCGTAATTAATACCTCCTGATTGTACATTGTCATCAGCATTAGATAATATAACAGAAGAAGATCTTCCGTATCTATCCGCTAAAACAAAACCAACTTGATAATTCCTATTTTGCTTTAAGGTGCTATTAGGGTATTCTACGATGCTAGTAGTATTAGTTACTTCATTGGCACCTGTATTTACAGCAAAAGCACTTTTAAACGTTGCTGCTAAATTGTAATCTAATGACTCTGGAGAGGTGTGTTTGTTTTGATAATTACCATAAACAATTCTATTACTTGTAACTTCTTGAGCTAAAGCTTTAACAGGTACTTTGTCGTACACTCTAGTTAATTCTGATGGCGGAAGAGTTTTCCATGGTTTAGTAGAATTGTAAGAGTAATTATAAAAAGTAGCATTTCCTGTTAGTTGATCTGATGTTATAGTATCTACTAGTTGTATAGACAAGTTTCCAGATTCTTTATATATAATATCTATTTCATCAATATCTAAAGAACTACCAATAGTACCAGCAGTTAAAGAAGCTCCGACTTCATTTAATGGCATAGGAATTATTAATTGTATCTTATCTACTTTATTTTCCATAAACTGCACAACCGTACTCTGCAAAGCATCGTTCATGTCGTTTATGTTCCTCCCACTCCCAGTGTCATATAAAAAATAACCGTCTTGTTTAGGTATAAAAGCTACTTGAGTAAAAGGAGCTAATAAAGAATATTCTCCGTCTTTAAATTTAAACCTATAAGAAAATCTAATAAACTTATCATCTAATAGCTCTGTATCACCAACAAAATTAGGATCATAATAAGGATTATTACTACTACCATCAGGTAGTTTTTCATCACTAACATTTTGCATAGTGGTTTGATAGCTATCCACAGCTTGGTTTGTTGATGGTGAGGTAAAACCACTTGCTATATCAGATGTTATTTTTTGATAAAGCTGTATTGGTTGATATGGGTTAATTTTAGCTACACTTATTGTATCTTCACTGTCATAAGGATTTCCATATCCAGCCGCTATTACTGTATTAATTTTTCTAGGTTGATTTCTATTATCAGTAAAAAATAAAAAATCTTCTAAGACATTTATACCGTATATTTTATTTTGTGTAGAGAAATTTAAAAAAGCACCTTCTACAAGTTTAACAGAGTTACCACTTAAAACATCATATCTAAATATATAATTTTTAGCTGTAGTGCTATAAGTACTACCTGTGTGGTTAGTTAAAAAAACATATATAAAATTATTAATCTCATCTACATAGGTACCTATTGTTTTTAAAGTACCTGATGGTAGAGAAGCTAATAAAGAAAAATCTACTTTAAGCTGATTACCTAAAACGTTTTCTAAAGCACCTACATCTGCTCCTTCAGATCTACTAATCTGAGCGTTTATTGCGTTTCTGTATTCTCCTGACGGAACAAGTCTTGCATCAAGATCTTTGTTCATTTTAGAAGCTATAAAAGCATTTTTAACTTCAGCCATTTAATTTAGTGTTTTAACCATTTAGACTTACCTCTCATTACTTGAACTATCTCATCAAGTTTAATGTTAGATAATCTTATTTTTGCATTTCTAAGCTTTGCGCTTTTTTCTCTCTTTAATCTTTGTACTATATATTCTGGTTGACCAATTCTGCTAGCTATTACAGCATGTGTTATATATGAATACATAGCATCTTCAGCTAACTTAGGTACTCTAGTATCCATGTCAGTAGCCAAACCATCTGATATATATTCAAATATAATTAACTTATCTTTTAAGTTACTTGAAAAAGAAACCTTACCTTCTCTTTCGTTCATGTTAAACCAACCATTTACTTGACTAGTTTGTGGTTCTAAACCAAACATTTGTCCCCAGCTACCGCCAAAGAAATCACCACCATAATCCCAATTATAAGCCCACATTTCATTAGTAAAATTGTTTGAATTTAAATCACCATTGATTAAACCAATATTACTATTATGCCACCTTTCTTGTGTTTGAGAAGTTCCTTCAACATCATTACCATAATTATCTTGTGTAGGTACACCAGATGAGTCTTGTATTTGAGTATTGTAAGGACTTGTTGTTAAGTTATTTGTTGGGTATATAGGTCTTAAAACACCTAGTTGATCAACCCATGAAAGCTTAACGTAATTAACATAGTCTTGTGGTAAAACTAAAGTTAAACTATTTGGTATTGATAATTCAGAAGATTTAATGCTTTTTAAAGTATCATAGCTAAATTCTTGTATAGCTCTTTTTGCGTGGAAAATAATATCAGTTCTTTTTACGTCTAATATAAGTTTTCCTTCACCAACAAAAGCTACCATAAAATTATTTACAATATCCTGTAACTTTACATATTGGTAACCTCCATAGTTATCTTCAACTGTTTGACCAAAAGCTTTTTGATCAACTGTGTTACCATATTTACCACCATCTAGTATTTTTAATTGTACTACTATATAGTCAGAACTTGCCGCAGTAAATGTTATGTCATTACCACTAACAGTATAGTTAGTTGTTTTTTCTGTCCAACTTCCTGGTATTGCACTAGCACTAGTGTATATCTTAAAATTATTTAACGCATAGTTTTCTGTACCAGGCGTAGAATCATAAAAAATTAAATCAGTGTTGAATGTAGTTTTTAATACTTGACCAGCAGTGTTAGTACCTTTAAAAGGTTGAGTACCTTGAAAGTATTGTTGACCAGTTTCCTGTATAAGTCCGTCTTGCGGTTGAGGTTTGATTACGCTACCTGCCATGATTTATTATGATTTAGAGTTTGTTTCTTCTGCTTGAATTGCTTGAGATGCTATCTGTACTACTTGAGGATCTCTAATAACAACACCCGCGTAAGCTAATATTCTTAATATAACTTCTGTTTGTTCTATGTTAGATAATTCAAATTGAGTTGACAAAGATTTATTATAAATGTATTGACCTAAAGTTCCAGTGGTAAAGCCCCACACAACATTATTAGGTTTTCTTATATAACTTACAGTCACATCACTAGCTGTTGTTATAGATTCAGGATAAACGTATATATGTTGTTGACCTGTGTCATCACCGCTAGTTCCAATAGTGGACTGCTCATATGTATAAATAGGGAAAGTTTCGGAAGGTTTTGTTATTGGGGATAGGTTTAAATAAAGAAGTTCGTTTCTATCAACTCTTTGTATTTCTTTATCTTTAAATATAACAGTACCGATCCTATGTGTATTTGATGGGGGAAGAAAGTATAATGATGTATTAACAGAAGTCACTGTAGCTGTAGCTAATGTTCCTGGACCAGTAACACCGATAACATCTCCTACGCTATAACCACTACCACCATTACTTGCTGTTATATTTTGTATAGCACCAATACTAGGTGAGCTTAATTTTATAGTACATTGAGTACCTGTTTGCCCAGCTTGTACTATAGTTAATATTTCGTTACCATTAGCATAACCTGTACCTGGTTGGTTTATTGTTATACCAGTAATATTACCACTAACACCAACACTATTTATATTTACAGTTAAACCAGTTCCACCACCACCTGTTGTTGTAGCTAAATTTACGCCATTTGTATAGTTTTGACCCGCGTTTATAACTGAAAATCCTGGAACTACAGTTTCAATATCAACAGTTAAACCACTACCAGCTCCCACATCTGTGGTTGCTCTATTTGTAGCTCCTGAATAGCCAGATCCAGCATTAGTTATACTTAGTGATCTCACTAATCCTACAGGAACACTTGTTGTTGTACCAAATTGTTTAAATATGGATATTGCTGTATTATAATTTCTTTGTCTATTAACGTATTCTGTATCTGTTTGTGGTATTCTTAATAGTTGATTATAGTCCTCAAAATAGTTTTCGAATATTTCTAACTGTACTTGTGTAGCTAATTTATTAAACTCATCAGGCGTTATGTATCCTCTTTGTTCTTTATTTAAAATAGACAAGACAGTCGTGTATACTGTATTTACGTTAATTGCCATAAGTTATTATTGTATTAATATTAGGTGACCACACAAGTGATCACCTATTATTATAATCACTTGTTAATTTATTTTTTTATCTATAGATTTATATATCTCTACACCTTCATCGGTCTTCAGATATGCAGCAAATGCTGAATATGGATTTTCGTCAAAAGGAACGGTCATTAACTTTTTACCGTTGGAACCCCATGTAAAAGTTCTTTGATCTGCAGATAATTTAACTATGTTTATTTCAGTTGCTTTTATAGCAAAATTTCTAAGTTGAACATTTTCATCGTTAGCTAAAGCTAAGAAAGTGCTTGGATTTTGTTTAGCAAATAAAAGTAAATCTCTTTTAATTTCTTTAGAGTTCATTTTACCTACTTGACTACCAAGTTCTACTCTTAATATAGCTTCTTGGTGTTCTATATCCATTTGTTTAGCTGAGTTTAAAGCATCTATTTCTAATTCAATGTTAGCTAACTCATCTATTGCAACTTCAACTTTATCGTGTTCTCTGTATATACCATTTAACAAAGGGTGGTATAGTGATAACATTTTTTGTAAGTTCTGTTGATTTTTTTTAACAGTCAAAACACCATCTTTAAAAGTTATGTGACCCATAGTGGCTTCACCTAATTGTTCATCTACGAAAACAGAGGATTGGTTTGTTGCATAACGAAGTTCTCTTTGCATTCCTTTTTGCTCGTCGTAAAATAATAAAGCGTGTTTTTTTGTATGCTTACTAGGTATAGTTAATGTTAACGGACTTTTGTTACCCGTTAAATAATAATGTCTATCCTTTATTTCCCAGCCTTTTTCATAACTAGGTACTTCTTTAGTTTTTTTCATAATATAATATAATTAAATAATTTTAATAAGGGTAATAATTACCCCCGTTAATACAACGAGGGTAAGAATTACATTTGTTGAATCAATTAGATCCCTTTGAATAATACAAAGTTGTTTCTAGCTTGAGTTACTAAACATCTTTCAGATAAGAAGTTTACTTCCATTGCATCTAATGAAGATGTGAATGCACCACCAACTGAACCAGTTAGCCATGATTTCATTCTTCTGTCATCAGCTTGAGAAGCTCTATATCTTACATGTAAGAAAGGACGTCTAATGTTTGTACCTAAGATTTGGTCATAAACAGTAGAAGTACCTGCAGGAACTAATACTCCTTCGATAGAAGCAGGACCAGTCATTGCACCACGCGTTGAAGCGTCGTTTAAGTATTTCCAATCTGTTTTATAGAAATCATAAGAACCTCTTCTAAATCCAGAGAATCCTAAGTTTAATGCCATTTCTTCAGAGTTTTCGAATAAACCGAAAGCTACACCACCTGCAAAACCTCCAGAGATACCAGCTAACATATCATCAAAATCAAGAGCAGTAGCTCTGTTTAAGAATAACATGTTTTCTTCAATAGCTCCTTGAGTGTCAAGGTTTTTAAGAATGTCATCAAATGAATCTAAACCAGCGGCAGCAGTGAAACCTACTTCAACGTTACCACCATTTTGAATAGCAGCAAATAAACCTTCAGTTCCAGGATTTTCAGTTGGTATACCAGCAGCGCCTGCGTTAAGTTCACCTTCAACCATTGCCATTTCTAAGTAATCTTCAAATCTTAGTCTTGTTTCAGACTCAGCTTTTAGATACCATAAATAACCTCCAGTTCCATCTTCAGTAGAAACTTCTACCCAACCGATCTGAGCAGTGTCAGAACCGTTGATCGTGTATTGGCTTCTTAAGATTATTGGAGAGTTAGAAAAAGTAGTAAATGCAGGATCAACAGTAACCATAGGGTTAGCAGCTGAAGCTCCAACGTTAACGCCTTGAGCAGCGTTTAATGTACTACTTCCTTTTTGAAAGTCAGAACCATATACAAAGATCTTAACTGGATTACCGTTAACAATACCGCTAGCAGCAAGGTTAGCACCTTGGTAAGGTTCAACTATTAATCTTCCTGGGTTACCACCACCACCGGCAGGGCGTGTGTCAGAAGAAGTAACTAAACATTTTACTTCGTTTCCAAAGCCATCCATTACAACAATAGTTGATAGTGGAGAAATAACGTTTAGTACTGGCACAGCAGCGTTAGCAGCTGTAACAGGGATTGTGATAGTTGCAGCAGCACCGGCAGCACCAGCAACTGTACAGTTATCGTATGAAATGTGTAGTCTGTTTTGTTCAGACCAAATAACTTGATCAGATGTCATCGGCATTTCTGCTCCAACCATACGTAAAAATCCTGATAACGTTCTGTTACCATATCTTTCTACCTCTTGCTCATAAAGCTCAGGTAAGTATTGTTGTGCGAAATCGTTCGTGCCATTGTCAAATTGTAGATAATTACTCGCAAGAGTTTGTTGAGCTTGCGATGGTACTATCGAACCAAATTGAGGAGTTAAAGCCATAATTTGTAATTTTAATTAGTTAAATTTTTTTGTTTTAATTTTTAATTTTGATGAATCTAAACCACTAATTGATTTTACTTTTAACCCGTTTATAAAAACATTTCCATCAGCAACTTGCCTCGGTCCGTCTTTTGAAGGATTTTTAGAGCTACTAATAACATTTTTAATGCCATCAGCTTTCCCTTGTTCATAAAAATGATGAGCTAGTTTATCAGCGTTCATCGCAGCATACATTGCTTTATGATACCCTTTTTGATCTACAATTTGACCTTCATCATTAGAAAATCTACTAACAAAGTTTTGTACATCAGATTGAGTTTCACCAACCTTAACAGGGTCTTTTACTCCATATCTAAATTTTTTATCTCCTACGTTAAAATCAAAACCTTTGAAGTCTGAAGAAAATAATTTTTTAGTATTGTCTCTAAAATCACCATGTAATTTAGTTGCAAGCTCTTGTTGTTGCTTGTAGTTGTTGTAAAAGTTTAAAGCTTCTTTTTGTTCTCCAGTGGCACTTGGTTTCAACTTGATTTCCTCGTAATATTTACTTTTTGAACTTTCTAAATAGCTTTTAGCTTTTGCAACTTCTTCTTTATACGCAAGTTTCTTCTTACGAATCTCTCTTGCTTCGTCCACATCTTCGTCAAAGTTAAAAGCATCTTCCATTAGAAAATTTATTTCTTCTTGATCTAAATGTGGTTTTGTTTTTTTATAATACTCACTTAATAGCTGTGCACTATCAAGAGAGGAGTAATCTTTATTTAATGCTACATAATCTTCTACTGTACCACCAGTAGACTCCATGAAGTCAATTAATTTTTCGATGTTTTCAGGTAAAGGCTTATTAAGAATTTGTTGCTCTTGTTTAGCTTCAACAATCTCTTTTTTAATCTCTTTTACTTCATCTTTATCTTCTTCTATTATTTCTTGGATTGGTGAAGACTCTTGAGCATCTTCAGTGGACTCTTGTACTTGTTTGTCCACTTTAGCGCTATCTCCGGCTTGTTCGCCCACATCCACTTTCTCTGTTTCTCCGATTTGAATGGCATCGTCTTTAGGTATATCAACCTTAACAACATCAGGAACTACTTCCCCTGTTGCTTCTGGTTTAGTTAAATCTACTTTAACGGGATCATTATTGGTAATCCCCAATTTTTTAGGTGTTTTCTTTTTTAATTTAAACTCACCTTCCTGTTTAACAGGTTCATTTGTTTTTGTTTCTGACATGATATAATATAATTAATTGTTAAAATTTAAAATCCTTCACCAACTTGTGATTGTTGAAAGTCGATAGGAAGTAGATCATTTTGTCTTTGATCTATTAATTGACTTTGTTGAGAACCTTCCATCTTTATTCTTTTATCTTTACGATCTTCTATTTCTTGTTCTTTTAAAGTTTTAGTTTGAGCTTCAATCTCAGCTAACTGCCTATCGTATTCGAATTGCTGAGCCATCAAATGCTTTTTACCTTCTAGCTCTACTTGCATCCTTTGTATCTCAAACTGAGATTTTGCATTTTCTAAATTAACATGTTGCTCAGTCAATGCTTGTTGTTTTTGAACCTCAGCTAATGCAGCTTGCTCATTTGTTTTAGCGTTTGCTTGAGCTTGCATTTGTATATTTGCTTGAGCCGCTGCTTGATCTCTTTTGTATTTCTTTTTTCTTTTTTGTTTTAAAAGTTGATTAGCTAGTTTTAGATTTTTTATTTGTCTAACGTCAATAGCATCTTCTAAATCAATACCACCAGACTGCAAAGCTATTTGTATGTTTTGTTCTAACTGAGCTTTTTCTTCTGTGTCTGGCTCTAGTTCTAAAAATATACCAAAGTCATGTAAATTTAGATACTGTACTTCTCTTAATGTTTCTACATTGTAAAGAGATATACTTTCGATTAAGCTATTAGCAGTTAAAGGAAAGTTTAATACATCAGTAATTTTTAGTGATATGTTTTCACATATACGTAATGCTATATATAAACTAGCATTATTTATATGTTTTGTAGCAATGTTAGATTGGTTAGCTGCCATTTTAGCTAAACCAACTAATGCATCTTTATCAGGCATACTACCATCACGTGCCTCGTTTAATCCCGTGACATCTCTTATCATTTGTAGGTAATACTGATATGTTTGTATTAGAGATTGTAATTTAGCTCCAGAGGCTGATGTCTGCAATTCTTGTATAGGTACCTTACCTCTGTTAGGATCTCCATCTTGAGTAAGTGATCTACCAACTATACTACCAGTTTGAAAATACATATTCAATGCTTCAGCTGGATTGTAGTTTGTTCCATTGCCTAAGTCTACCTCAGCTAAACCATCCATATCTAAAAATACACCATCTGGCACCATACGCGCTAAAACTTGTTGCATTTTTAAATGTGTAATCTGTATCATGTCAGCAAAACCTGTACATCTACCAACTAATGATTCTATTCTACCTTTATACATTTTAGGTGCGCATATAGTGTAGTTCATTTCTACTTTAGTAGTATCAGCTGATGGTCTAGTCATGTTCTCAGCTAGCTCCCATTTTAACATTGTATTTGTACCTAAAACTTTAGCTCCAGAATAAAGAACCTCAATAGACCTAGATACCTTTTCAAATGTATCATTTTCTGGTGGATTAAACTCGTCTGTTTTTTGAATTATTTTTTCTAATCCTTGGTCAGTTCTTTTAAGTTTAAAAACTTGATTAGTATAAGTCTTATATTCAAAGTATAAAACTTGAACAGTATTATTATCATAATTACCCCACCCAGTTATATACTGTTTGTTACCAGGCATCTCTTGAATTCTTTGTAATTCATCTTCTGAGATATCTGGAAACTGCTTTTTAAGTTCAGGTATTGTTATGGACTTAACTTCACCAACGTAATATATATCTTCGAAGTTTGGATCTTCTGTATAAGAGTATATTAAATAAGCTGGATCTACATAGTCTAATGTTATTCCATTAGCTTTATTAAAATTAGTTTTAGCAGCAGCTATTCCACACACAACTAAATCTTCATTTAATCTTCTTTTAGTTAACTCCCATTTATTGTTTGCCAACGTTGTTGAGATAGCTTCTTCTTCTGCTATTTCTACAGACTGTTTATATGACAGCTGCATGTGTAGCTCTAGGTCTTCTTTAGTTTCAGGTAATTGATCCTTTGGTACATTAGATGAAGACATGTTTATACCTAAATCTTGTTGAGCTTTTTGAATTTGATCAGCTGCAAACATATCTTTAGCAACATTAGTTGCATACTGTGTTCTTTTCTTTACTGACTCAGGATCTTGTGAATAAGCTTTTATATCATACTCTTTACTAGAAATACCGTTTACAACTATATCTACAAACTTAGCAAGTATTGGCACTGGCTTCCAGTCAAGATTTAAATAACTTAAATCTCCATTAATAGATAATTCGTCTTTATATTTTTGAACGGACTGTTCTCCACGAGCGTATAAACGAAGATGATGAAAGTTATTAAAACTAGTTAAGTATCTATTACCGTTAGTTCTACCCGCACCAAACCATTCTGTCTCAATAGCAGAAGCTACTTGCGAACCGTATTCAAACGTAGCTTTTTCTGCGTCTGGTACTACCTGACTTGGAAACGCGCTATTTGAGTTAGTGTATATTTTCATTTATTCAATTATTTTTGACATAAGACCGTTATTACTGTATTTTTTTATTCCTAGATCAAAAACTTTTTTCTCTAGACGTGCTACAGGTCTATACTTGTTTTTATTACAAGCCATTATTGCTAAACCAGAGCTTATAGAAGCATCGTGTGTTGTTCTATTATTAATATTAAACTTGGCCCAATCCTCTAGTGTTCTTTGAAAATACATTTCCCCATGTTCACCATTGTTTTTTATGCCAATAAAATCTTCAATATATGATTCAATTGCAGCAGCGTGTGCTTGTTTTATATCTTCACTAGAGTTTGGTATTCCACCTATCTCTCTTTCTGTTACTGATAATTTAAGTTTATCTGGTCTGTTCATTGCAAAACCTCTATATCCTCTTCTCTTAAAATGGTATAATAATCTAGGTTTATTATTCTCTGCAAGTATAGGCATACCATAGAATATGCAAGCCATTAATACATCTTCAAAAAATATTTCTGCAGTTTGAGGTCTAGCTATGTATTCTAAAAAAAAGTGGTTAGCTGGTGCATCTTCCATGCTAAACTTGGTTAAACCATGTAAAGCTCCGTTAGATCCTCTACCGTCTACTGTTCCTGATATATCATAACTATCACAACCAAAAGCACCCATGTGCTCATTAGCTGGATATTTTAAACCTCTTTTTATTATAATTTTATTTTGCAAATGCGGTGATGGTATCCAAGATACATAAAATCTACCTTTATTATGAGGAACAAAAATAACTTTAGTGTCTCTTATTCCATTTTCCCACTGAAAATTACCTTGAGTTACTAAGTTACTGTGTCTTAAATCTCCGTTCCAATCTATTTGCTCGTATATTTTAGTTAGATTAAATAAAGATTGTTTAGCTTCATCTCTAAAAGCGTGTTCCTCTGTTCTTGGAAACTGGCGATAAAATTCGTTTAAACCATCTTGATCACCTTTTAATCCTTCAACTTCATTCTGCCAATACTCTATTACACCTTGCTTTATCTTCGTGCCATGCGGATCTGTAACTGCTTTCTGTGGTGTGTCGAAGACAGGTATTCCATAAGAATCAATGTATCCTTCGTAATTCCATTCCATAGGAATGAACAAAGAATATAGTCCTGAGCGAGTCTGTCCATTGGCGTTTCTTTTTGTAACATCTGAATCGTAGTATAATTTTTTAAAATTATCTCCTCCTTTATCTAAAGCGTTCGATGTTGAGCCCATCATGCACTTACCAATTACTCTACTACCTAATCTAAGGGTGGTTTTCGTAACCCTCCAGTTGTCGAGGATGTTGTTCGGCCTTTCCCATTTCCCCGATTCATCGTGGACGAGGAGTTTGAGCTTTTCCCCATCGTAGGCATTATCACCCGTGTTCTTCCAGTCGATGGTCGTGTCCAAGCCTTCAAGTGCTTCTTGCTTGGATCTATCCTTGGAATCGAGTCGTCTCCTGGTAAATTTCGAGGCCGGGACCCTGTAGGCAAGCTCGGTCTTTGGACGGTCCATTCCGTCCTGGATGGGTTTGAAGAAGAACGGATAATTAACAGAGATTGGTACCACCTTGTCAGTGAACATCTTCTTAGCATCTTGTCCAGATTTGGACAATACACCGAACCGTGAATCCGAGGATATTGTTGCAAGATTAACAATTTCAGCTGATGACATGAAAGAAAATCCAGATCTACGGTTCTTAAGGTAGCACATCCCATAGGATCTAATATCGGCCTTGCAAGCTTCCCAGAATATAAAGAATAATCTGTTTGATTCCCTAAAGTCTGGTTTCCCAACATCAATCTTGGACCACTGCAAGTACATGTAGTGAGTACCAGTAATATAAGTAGGAATGTCCTTATTAATGAACCAAAAACCTTTTTCTCTTTTATTAAACTCATCATTGATGTAATCATACCATTTTTCTTTAAATTCTATAGGATAATCCTCCCAGTCGAATATTGTTTTTATATTCTTAAACTCTACAGGTGGATCAACCTTGCTCCATTTTTTATTACCTAAATTAATAACTTTTTCTGGAGTAGATGGTAATGCTATTTTTAAATTATCTATCTCGTATACGTCACCTATAGTACCATCTTTAGATATTATAACAATATCATGTTTTTCGTTATAACCATACTCCCACTTTTTATACTTATTATTTCTTTTAAGAATTTTAGCGTTAATATAATTATCTAATATTTTATATAAACTTTGCTTATACATTTTTAGACCTTCCTTCAGCAAAACCTTTAAACTTTTTTTCTTTTGTTTCTTTAGGTTTTTCGTTTAATATATCTTTCTCCTCTTGAATTCTTGTTAATATTTCAAAAGCATCAAATATAGCTAGTTTTTTTGTTGCTGCTGCGTTTTTTAAACGATCTGCTGATATATCATCACCAGAGTCTACAATAGGTTCTTTAGCTACCTTTATTAATTCATCAACTGCTATTTGCCCAGCTTGGATTATATTCAGTTTGGTTTTCTTTATCTCCATATTTAATTACAATATCATTTGATTTCATGCAGTACAATCTTTCATCATTAATAATGAAATCATACTCTCCATACGGGGTATAACCAACAAGGTCTCCCTCGCGCACACCGGCGGCTTCTAAGGAGCTATTACCTATTTTTAATATACCAATAAGCTTTTGCTCTTTATCTACGCTAAACTTGCGTTTTGATTTTAATGGTTTTATAAAACATCTATTGTTTATAGATTTAAAATCGTCGTCGTTTTTATTCTTATATAAATAAACTTGATCTAAAGAACAGAAATATAAATCTTCTTTAAACCAAGACCTACTTTTTTTCTTTTTACCTTTTATGTCGTAAAAAGTTCTAAACACATTGTGATGTATAACTATTATATCGCCAACATTAATACGTGTTTTGTAAGCTAAAGGAATTGAAACAACTATAGCTAAGTTATTTACAAATTTAAAACTTTCTATCTTGGTGTTTAAAATTAATTTAACACCACCTATATTTATATCGTTAGAATATTCTTTTCCAAGAGGTCTAACTATAAAGTCGTATAGTGAGTTCATTAATACTGTAGGTCGTACTCGATGGATATTGCCATGTTAGAATTAAATTTCTTCCACGGCAATATTTCATCATCTTTCTTTATATGAATATTATAAGAATTGTCTTCAGTATTTTCTAGTATATGTGATATAACATGACCACCATATACTTGTTGACCTAAAGAATAATGCATTGCATCATTTTTATAGTCAGAACCAATACTGATTTTTCTAATAATATTACTCACCTTTATCTTCCTGTGATTCGATCTCAGAATAAGTACCGTCTTCTAAACTAATATTAACAGGTCCATATTTTTCTTCTAAATCTTTCTTAACTTTATCTAGCTTTTCAATTTCTTCTTCAGCTAGTTTAGATAAACTGCATTGTCTTAATTGGTGAAAACCCATTTCAGTAAGAATTCCATTGTATTTAGCACTAAGCTCTTTTACATTTTTTAATTCTTCCTCTGTAATCTTTTTTACTTCTTTACTCATTTGATTAAATTTAATTGTTATTAATTTTACTTATTATTATTATTACCTATACTTTTGAATTTTTCCGCTCCACGAGAACCAAAATATGCAACATACACTGTAACTAAAAGAGTTTGCAATAATGAAACCCATCCTTCAGCTACATGAAACTCTATTTTAAAACTATCTAACAGTATAAGTATTACCATAGATACTGTTAAAAATATCAACGACATTGGGCGTGTGTTTTTAGAAAGCCATGAATCAGATTTCATGTCACTTGCCCAACGTTTAGATACTTCCTGCATCTCTACTTGATCTTGTTCTAATAGTTTTAAAGCAGTCTCTTTGTCTTCGGGTTTGATAGTTTCGTCTTTTATTATTAAACCTTTAACAACGTTTAATAAGCCAGCATCTGGCAGTAAGTCACTTGCTACACCTAATATTCCTGGTGCAACACTACCTAAAAACTTACCTACTTTTGTTTCGGAGAACTTCTTTTTCATATAATTACTAAAAGGAACTATCTTCTAACTTCTTTTGCAGTTTTGCAAATGCTCTAAAATTTACGCTTTCTTTTGGGTAAGGATTTTTAGCTGTCCTCTGTGTTGCTTTACTTTTAAAAGAATTAAAATATGTTGAAGGATTACTACGAACCATTTTTTCAGTTTTTGGTTTTGGATCTGATCCTTCTCTAGAGATTCCTTTAGAAGCAGATTTCATTGATTCTTTTTTGTCTCCATCACCATCGATATCTATATAATCTGGTTTAGAACCTTTTCTTGACATTCCTTCTGATTTTTGTATACCTTTTAGTTTATCAGCTGGTACAGCATAAGAGTCTCCTTTCATATAAGATTTTCTATACATACCTGAACCTTTAGTACCATCTTTAGCTCCTTTCATTCCTTTCAGATGTTGAACAGAGTTATCTAGTGGACTTACTGTGTCTGTGTTACTCATGATTCTTGAAATCATGTCTTTTCCGTGCTTAGCCCCTTTTCTACTTGGACCAAAGTTTTGTTTATATCCCATTGTAATTTTTAATATTTGTTATAGTTATCAGTTTTACTGTAAGCTTCTTTTTCCCAAGGTAAATTAGGATCACCTTCCCTAATTTTAGAGCGAGAGTATTTTTTTCCTTTCCAATAGACATTTTTACTATCGTAATCTAAATCACCTCTTTTTATTTGATCTATATGAACTTCTTCGTGATCAATTATACTTTTAGTTTGTTCAGTATCTTTAGTAATGTCTTCTGAAATTAATATAGTTCCATTTTTATTACCTTTACCTAATATACCCTCCGGTAATTCTCTTTCATATACTGGAGTAGTAGATAAAGCAAACGGTGATTTCATTTTAAAAGCCATATTAATCTTTATAAGGGAACATTTTGTTCAACGTTGTTTGTCTTTGTTTACAACCACAGGGAAGGTTAAGTCCGCTAGATACTCTATCTACAACGGACTTAATACCTGTTTTTTCTGTAAACTTAGCAACATCGTCGCCTAATCCCTTAGATTTCATAGTTATGCTATTACTATTGATGAGATTTTTACGCTTGTACTGTTTTGTACAATTGACATGATACCTCCTGGGTTAGCAGTAATTGCTTTTTGAACAGCCTCTGCCCATTCTTTACCTTTTGCGGTTACAGTAAATAAATAGCTTTTTCCAATGCTATTGTAAACTGTGAATTTGTCTGCACTTCCAGTACCGTTAACTAAACCTTGTTGTACTGATACGATTCCTCCTAATAGTAAGTCTCCTACGTTAGCCACACCTATGTCTGCAGCTTTAATTTTAATGTAATTTGCCATAATCTTTTTTTGTTAAATGTTAAATGTTAAATGTTAAATGTTTGTTTTTTTTTGATTTGTCAGTTTACTCTGTTTATTATAAATCTGTATCAATCTCACTTTGATCAATAGATGGGTTGTCGGAAAAAGCTGTACCTAAAGAAGCAATACCTTCTGCTATTTTTTGAGACGGTGGGATTGGTAATTCATTTTGAACTGGTTGTTGTGGATCGATAGATTCGCTTCCACCACCTAATTCACCTTCTATTCTACCTAAAGCATCCATTACTTCACTATGTTGTCTTAGTCTACTTCTACTACCTTTTCTTCCGGCAAGTTTTGTAGCAGCTCCAAAAACCCCACCAAGAAAGTTTGCGGGTGATTCACTACCCGTTGAGTTGTGACCATTGTAATTGTAACTACCATGGGCATCATCAAATAAAGCTTCAGCGTGGCCTCTGTGACCTTCTTTCATTTGCTGTCTTCCTCTTTTCACATCTTCTTCTTCCCATGAATTAACCATGTGATGTTTAGAGTGTTTAGCGTTTCCGCTATATTTACCGTAATGTCCTTTTTGTTTATATGCCATAATTTATTTTTTACATTCCGTAACCTTTATAACCAGAGCTTTTTGGTTTACTTTCTTTAATATCGTATTTATCTGAACTAAAGAAATTATGAATTTTGTTTTTAGTTTTTTCTCTTTTTACAGTACGATCCATTTTTCTTTCGTTTCTTTTCTCTACTCGTACAGCTCTTTCAGACTGTCTTTTTTCAGTTCTATTTATTCTACCTTTTAATCTAGCTTCTTTAGCTTTATTACCTCCACCATCTTTTACTTTTTGTACTTTATTGTTTAATCTACCCAACTTAGTAACACCACCTTCACCATCTTTTTTTATATCAGTTTTAGTACCACCACTTGATTTTCCAGTAGAACCATCAATAGTCATACCACCTGTAGGTATATCAGATGATTGCACATAAGCACTTGCATCTGTTGGTTTTCCTTGATAATTTGAATACGCGTTATCTGCAGCTCCACCAATTTCAGCACCATATGCTTCATTAGTTATTCTTGAAATGCCACACATGGATACAGCTTTGCCAGATTTTCTTGAAGGACCAAAGTTTTGTTTATATGCCATAATTTGTTTTTTAATCTAGTTTATCTAATAATACTATGTCAATAGGAGGTGTTGGTGAAGATGCAAAAACTTTTACCACTTGTAAATCAAGTATCTTACCAGCTGGAATGTTATTTATAGTTGTTGTATTTCCTGAAACATCTGTGATTTTAACATCACCTGTAGTTCCAAAGTACAAAGAATAGCCTTCGCTACCAGCTACATTGCCTTTATATATTTCATACACATCATTGGTTGCTATCGCAACACCTGCTGTAGCTATAGTTATAGTTGTGTCACTTACTACGTTTTTAACTTGATAGCATTTGCTCTGCGTCTTGTTATATATAATATCACCACTGCTTATATTGTACCCCAATGCGTTTGTTTTAGCATTTGTAAACTCAGCAGATGAATCAATTAAAGTTGTAGTATTAGAACCTGCAGCCGCTGATCCAGTTTTTAATAACCCAGGTTGAGGTAAATTATAATCGTCACTGGGTATAACGGTTAATGATGCGTTGTATGTACTCATTTTTTTTATTTTTTATGATTCTTCTTGAGCAAGTATCACAGGGCTTGTTCCTTTGTAAGAAATAGGCGCTTTTAATATTTGCATTCCAGTTATACCAGAACTTGAACCCATACCATGAGCTCTACCTGACTGATCTAGAGGTCCATCCCATATGTGAGATTCACCTACTATACCTACGTGTTTTCCTGGCTTTAATTTTTCCATTGATGGATCGTATTTTAAATCGTGCATAATTTAGTTTTTATTTATTTCCTTGTTTATATCATTTATAGATGTAGTTAATACTTTATCCATATATGTTTTTCTTTTCATTATTTTATTTCTTCTAGTGGAATTTGGTATCTCTTCTTCTTGTAGCATTATTCTATACATCCTACTAATTAATTGTTTACCTTTAACAGAAACCTTATATATATTATAAGTTTGATTAGTTCTATTTCTTTTTCTCCAAACAACTATCCAGTTATCTTTTATTAATCTACTCCATCTTCTATTGTCCCAACTATAAGAATAAACACCTTTTTTAAAGTCTTTAATTGTAAATAAATCAATACAGTCCAAGTATATTAGCAACTCTAAATCAGCTTCATTTAAGTCGTTGTTTTTGGAAGCCCATTTGCGGATTATCCGGTAATGTTTAAGCAAGTTTATATCTTTTAAATCACTTGCTGATAGCTTTTTCATAAAACAACGACCACGTCTTGTAATTTTATTACGTGGTATGACTTATCTTTTAATTCTATTTTGTGACCTGAATGTCTGTCATAAAATATAACATCACCAGTATTCAACCCCTCAACTTCATCACCTACACTAATTACATTAGCTTTTAAATACCTAATGTCATCTTTGTGAGATTCTGCTAAAAGTAAACCACCTTTTGTTGAGGTAGTTCCTTCTTTTATTTTTTCTATTATTAAATTTCTACCCAGCGCTTTCATCTACCCTTACGTTATTGATTACACAATCGGTTGACATAATAGTTGTAGCTACAGAAGCCGCATTTATAAGAGCACTTTTAGTAACAAGGGAAGGATCTATAATACCTTCCTTTACCATATTTACCATATTTCCTGTAACCACATCTAAACCATAACCTTCATTAGAGATTAAGTAATCATCTTGCTCCTTGGTTAGAGACAAACCTGCATTACTTAATATTTTATTGAAAGGTGCTTTGATAGCATTGTACAAACACTGTTGCCCTATTGATTTAGATTTTAAATTATTTGAAGCGTTTAATAAGGCTATTCCTCCACCTGGTACTATACCTTCTTTTATTGCGGCTTTAGTAGCGCAAATAGCGTCTTCGACTCTATCTGTTTTTTCTTTTAATTCAATATCAGAATTAGCACCAACTTTAACTATAGCTACTTTAGCTGATAATCTAGCTAATCTTCTTTCTAGATTTATAATTGTATGTGGTTTATTTTTCTGTTTTAATTCTTTTTTAATACTTTTAATAATATCTAAAACTTCATCACTTAAATCATCTACCGTTATAATTGTTCTCTCATTGTCAGAAGAAGCTTTAACACATTGGCCTAGGTAATCTAAGTCTATAACACTTAAGTCATCTCCTAGGTCTTCATTTACAATCGTAGAATTTGTTAGTAAAGCTAAATCATCTAAAATTGTTTTTCTATTTAAACCGTATGAAGGTGGCTCAATAACATTAAGTTTTATATTGCCCTTCATTTTATTCATCATAAGAGCCGACAACACAGGTGGTTCTATTTCTGCGATCAATAATAGCGACTTGTTGTTTTTTATAACATGTTCTAAAACTGATTGTATTTGCCTTATTGAATCTACTTTTGATTCCATTATTAAAACAGCTGGATTTTCTAATTCAGCAGTTTTCTTTTCTTTATTAGTTGTAAAGTTTGCGTGAGAATAACCCCTATTGTATTCAACGCCTTCTAGTATTTCAACTTCTGTATTACCTGATTCAGAGGCTTCCATTGTTACAACACCTGTTGTACCAACTTCTCTAAACGCATCAGCTATTAACTTACCTAATTCTTTGTCATTGTTAGTTGATATAGTTGCAACGTTATCTATCATGTCGCCTGACACTTCAATACTGTTTTTGTCTATATAACTTATAACACTGTCTACAGCCTCTAAGATGTTTTGTTTAGTTACTCTTATACTGGTATCTTTTTGCTTAGAACTATAAACCTCAGCTAATATAGCGTGTGCTAGTATTGTTGCTGTGGTAGTTCCATCACCAGCTTCTTTTACTGTTTTACGTGCTGCCTCTTTTAAAAGTGTAGCACCCATATTGTGAATAGGATTTTTTAATATAATAGAATTAGCAACTGTAACACCATCTTTTGTTATTATAGGATCACCGTTACTGTCCTCCATTATCACACATTTACCGCTGGCCCCTAGTGTGGAGCCAACAGCACTTGTGAGTTGTTCTATTCCTTTAAATACTTCAAACTTAGCCTTGTCACCAAAGCTTAAGTTTTTGACTATTTTGTCAGACATAATTTAATTTAATTTAATTTGATTGATTTTATTTAAAGGTTTTAACGACTTGTGGTCCGCGAATATAAGAAAGTTTTTTCTCGTAATGGTTAATTGAAGCGTCAATTGCTGACTCAGCACCTTCCATTGTTTCACGTCTCGTCACGTCGATCCAAGAATCTTCTTCTTTAGGATCAAGGTATTCAGTTTGAAAAAATCCATTTGGTAGTTGAACAATCCTCCAGTTTTTTTTCTGAATTATATGTTCCCATACTTTCTTGGTTTCATCTGTAACTTGTGGTTGACTATTCCACGAACTAGTCTGGTAATAAAATGTCATTGGTTTTGGTTTTTAGTTAGACATTGGTTAATGCTCTTCCCGAGCAGGGTATATTTGTATTATCACTTGTTTTTAGTAATATTTACCTATTCTTCTCCTTCCTCTTCCTCTACTGGTGGTGGTGGAGTTGGATTTTGCCATGTAAAGTATAAGTCTTCGTTTACTGGTGTGATCTCAGATTGAATAGTTGCAGCTATGCTAGCTTGTATTGCAGGTACATCTAGTGATCCTTCTAGCCATCCAATAACTACGTTCTCAAAAGCCTCTGTATCTTCATAAGGCACAAAAGGATCTCCTGCTGCATATGTATAGCTTTGTGTTCCGATGTTAGTTGATGAGTAAGTTTTTCCTCCAGATTCTTCAGAACCAGTGTATCTGTAATGTACTGTATATATTACATTGTCTTCACCTTCTGCTTGAATATGAGCGTTCATTTGTGGGATATCCCATTTGTAAGTAATTGCCATTTTTTAATTTTAAAGATTTATTTATTTATTTATTTATTTTATAATTAACATAATCCAATTGAAGCAACAACTCCGCTTCCTCCTGTTATTCTATAATAACCGATTGTTGTTCCTGCTCCATTTTGAACTGTGTAAAAACCGTTTCCAGTTGCTGTTGTTCCAGATAAATTGTCATAAACAGTGTCACCTGTAGTTGGATTGTTACCACTACCGTCGTGATATTTAGTTGTGTTAACAGTTTGTGAGCATATAAACTTTGTATCTGCCTGTCCTGAGCCAGAGCTGAATGATGTTAGCGTTGTACAGTCTTTATCGTAACCGTACCAGTCTGAAAATTTATATGGATAAGCTATAGGCATAATTTATATTTTATGGGCAACTACAGCTAGTTGCTGTTACCGCACCTGTTGTTGTGTTCGTTGAGATCGCTGGGCAGGTACAACTACCACCAAACCAAACTGTACCTGATGGACCTTGAATAAAAGCACCACCACCAGTGTATACTGCTCCACTTACATTACTATATATAATAGTCCCTACTGTTACCGCTGTTAAAGCCACTGTCGTGTATAGTGTTGTTATATTACCTCCGCCACTATAAATAGTAAAAGAATTGTATGTACCTCTATCAGCAGGGTTTGGTGTGCACGCAGTATTTACAGTTGGATATGAATCACCAGAACCATGACTATCCCCACCATTAATCATATCGTACATAGATATTGGCCCAGTTATTGTTCCTGATCCCCATGTGCCGTATAACGCCTCTTGTGCTATGGATTCCATAGATAGTGCTCCTGAAGTTGGTATAGCCATTACTTATTACAATTACAGTTATTTAACTTTAATTCCTCTATTTCAGCTTTTAATTCTTTTATAGCTTCTAATAATATAGGTGTTATACCTTGGTATCTTAAAGATAAATTACCCTTACCATTATCTCTAACGAGTTCTGGTAACACTTCTTGAACATCTTGAGCTATAAAACCTATATCTTCTTTTATTTCTAATATACTCTCGCTGTCTTTCCAATCAAAAGTAACCCCTTGAAGTTGCATTGCTTTATCTAAAGCACTTTCAATTGGTTTAATATTTTCTTTGTATTTTTTATCAGAAGGAGATCCATAAGCTATTACATCTCCTTTAACTGTCAAATCTCCACCACCTGTAGTACTCGTGTCTAAATCCATATAAGCAATCTCTCCAGTACCAGACGCATCGTTACTCCATCTAAAATTATAACCGTTTCCAGCCGTTACTTTAAATTGACCAGATTTACTACCTGTTTGATTTGGTTTCAAATGTAGTACCGCGTTACCAGCTGTGCTTGATTCAATTACAACATGAGCGTTAACGGCACTAAATTTAGCAATTTGACCACTAATAGTTCCTTTTCTAACTTCGAGTAAAGCGGAAGGGTTATCAACCCCAATTCCTACATTACCACCAGATTTTATGCGCATGTATTCTGCAACACCAGCGGTGCTTTTTCCAACAAAAGCCAAATCACTAGCATCACTACCTGATCTTATAGCTACTATTCTACTTACAGAATTATTATTAGTACCTACAGTAAAAAGTAGTTGAGAGAAATTATTAGTATTACCAGCCGTGTTTGTATTATTTATTGTAGTACCCGCAGAGGCTTGACCACCTGAATCACTTGGACTGTAAACCGTAGTTTGACTTCCTTGAATATGTAACTTATTTGTAGGATTAGTCGTCCCAATCCCGACGTTGCCGCTGTGTAAAACAGTAAAAGCTACTCCTCCCACTGTACTTGTTCCGTTATCATTAAGAGGTTTTATTGTATATTTGGTCTCGTCTACACTTGTAACAAAAACCCTTTGATTAGCAGTTGCTCCATTGTCAGATAATACAATTCCTGCAAAAGAATCTCCTTCAATTATCATTTGTCCTCTATCAGTGCCACCGTCTATGTGTAGCCTTGTAAAACCATAAGATGCACTATGTAAAGTTCCAGGACTAGTCGTCCCAATCCCGACGTTGCCTGAACTATCTATTTTCATTCTAGTTGAACCAGATGCACCTCCTGTTGTTATGCTAATATTATCACCCCCAGCAAATATAGTACCTGCCGAAGTATAATCTATAGCGCCAATTTGAATAACATTACCATTTGTTAAACCAGCTATTTTATAATTTGTACCAGTTGTACCTTCGACTTTATAAAATTCATTATTACTAATAAGAGTACTACCAATGACGTGTAGTTTTTCTTCAGGCGATGTTGTATTGATTCCTACTTTACCATCCTCATGCCAAGACATAGTTCTAGTTCCTCCGTTGATACCTATATCTATATAATCATCCACTCCTGTTCCGGATTGAGCTCCAAAACTCCAATTTTCATTTCCTGTATGATCAATATTTATAAAGTTACCGCCAGTAGATGGAACAACAAAAGTAATTGCCGCTCCAGAATTCATCGTCCCACCAGCTAGTGGTAAGTAAGGGCCAGGATCTCCACCTGGTGTAGATAAAGTTTTAACTACGTTTCCGGAGCCGTCTGTACCTAGTAAATAAGTTGGAGTACCTGTATTGTTTGTGGAATTGTAAGCATCAAATGTTATTGCGCCAGTATAACCTATTCGCATTAAGTTACCATTAAATGCACCTGCAATCCATCTTTGAAATATTAAACCTTCATTTTCTCTTATATTTAAAGCTATTTGATAATTACTAGAATTAAGAGTGTTTTCTAATAACAAACCATTATTTATGCCACCATGAGATATCTCTAGTTTAGCCCCAGGGCTAGTCGTACCGATTCCGACGTTGCCGTCCGCTCTAACTACAAAAATATCACTAGAAGCAGCTCTTGCTGCAAGCGCATAAGCAGAAGTACCGGTGCTAGCTGTTCTCGCTAGTAATCCATATCCAGTTGTACTGTGAGTATTATTAATTAAAGCAGCATAATCTCCAGCTGTACTTGTTTCTACAACTAATCTGTTAGCAGGATTATCAGTTCCAATACCAACGTTGCCCGACTGCGTAAGTATCATGGTTGTTTCATCAACAGATGTTGAACTTCTTGTGCTTCTTAAGAAAGCTAAATTAGAACCAAAAGGCTCGTTTGAGGCAGTAGCAGGTGCCGTAACCATAGCTATATCCCACTTGTATATGTCTTCGTTGTTAACTGCTGTTTGACTAGTCTTGAAAGTTAAAGCAGATCTTTTAGTACCTACGGCTTGAGAACTAACAGCGTTCCAACCTATCGTTATATCATAATTACTACCATCATCTAATCCACCAACTTGCAAGGCTGTGCCAGGACTAGTCGTCCCGATCCCGACGTTGCTGTCTACAATTAAATTATTTGCTAACTGCAACTCCCCGCTTGACCATATACCTCTTTGAGTAGTTCCTTGTTTAAAAACAAGTTTCCCAGAAGAATTATTTTGAACTCTCCAATAGTTATTACTTGCGTTTAACAGATATAAAGAATCTTCATCAATATATAAATCACCCGTCAAAGGATAACTTGACCCTGCTGAAAGCGGTAAGTAAGGGCCGCCAATCACAGTTGAAGCGGCTACCCAAGTTGGTGACGCGTTTCCGTTTGATTTTAGTATTTGCCCCGAAGTTCCGTAAGCAGTACCTGTAGATCCAAATGATAATGCTCCTGTGCCCGTAATACGCATTCTTTCAACTGCTAAATCATAATCTTGAGCAGTGCCTGTGTGAAAACGAATATCTTTACTTTGAAGATTAAGAGCGTTAAAATTTCCACTTGATGTTTCATAAGTGGCATTACCACCAGTGATAGCAGCTGTTCTATACCCATTGTCTGTTATTAAGAGTATTTTTGGGCCTTTAGTTTCATCGCTATTTATGGTGTCACCTTCGATTTTTAATACAGCATCTGCTGTATCTGAAATATGTAAATTTGCAGTAGGACTAGTCGTTCCTATACCTATTTTTTCATCACCTGTAATTGTCATTACGGTTTTTGGAGTTCCATTAGTTTGAACTCTAAAATTAAGATCACCTGTGCTTGAGCCATACCTATTGTCTATATAAGACAACCCATTACTACCATCATTCCAAATATCTATTCCCGTAGCGTTATCACTTCTTCTGATCAAAACACCTGAATCAGTAGATGTGCCTGTTGATGACATTTGTAATACTTTTGGTGTAGTTGAACTAAATGAATCAGGTAAAGTAGCTCCAGGACTAGTAGTTCCTATTCCTACGTTACCAGTGTTTCCGTTTATATATAATCTATCCGCGTTGTTTGTTTGGAATATTAAAGCTCTACCTGCACTATTACTACCTATTGTAGTAGCAGTGTCGTCCATGTGGAAAGATGTAGTGTAACCGCTTGTACTATTAGCAGAAAAATCAAAATGAGCAGAGGGGAAGTCTATACCTACCGCCGTGGTATCATTAGGTGCGTTTACAGTTAATTTGTGAATAGGATTAGTTGTCCCTATCCCGACGTTGCCTGAATTACTATTATATATATTGTTACCACTCTGAATCCAAAGACCTGTTCCTGGTACTGTGTTAGCATCAACCCAGTCTATACCTGTTGAGGTTGTTGAAAGAACTTGGCCTGCAACGCCAGAGCTATTATTACTATCTAGTAAATATTTTGTTGAATATGTTTTTCCTAATCCCATTTAATATGTATTTCTTACTATGTTAACCCATTCATACGTTGAACTACCTGTTTGCATACACATGTCTGCGTAGCTCGCATTTTCTGCTTCTACTTCTATTACTGACGCATTATCTACTGAAAACTCACAATCACTTACTCCATATAAATAAAAGGTACCGCCTGTTATAGTAGATGTTACCGTATAATTATACTCGCCACTTGCGCTGATTGAAGCAATAACTTGAGACGCTCCAAATTGAACTTGCAAAGATCCAGAAGTATAATTACTAACATCAATACGCACATTATATATTTTTCCAGTTGTTACGCCAAATGAAGGTTGAGATAGCGCTGTACTTGAGGCGTTATCTACAGATGCTTTCCCATTAGCTATAGTCCAACCAGTTCCTTTTACCCAATTAGTATCAGTATCAAAACCGGGATTTGGTAATATTTCCGTACCCGTAACCTCTACATACTCTGTACCAGTTCTGTAACGCATTGTACCTACTTTAGCAGCTGAAGCTGTAGCTGTATCATTAGCCATTTGTATACCACCAGCAACTTGTAGTTTTGATTGAGGACTAGTAACCCCGATCCCGACGTTTGCTGAGGAGGTATCTACATATAACATCGCGGGGTTGTTATTGTTCCCAATCTGTACATCTCTACTTCCATCGCTCATCAATGTAAGTTTACCACCGTCGTTTATTAATTTACCCACGTACGTTGCTGCAGTACCTACTCTCCAGCCTCCTGTTGCATATGCATCAGAATTTACATAAAACTTATCACTAAAAGCAGTAGATGTTGCGTTTATTAAAAGTCTACCGCTTGAATCAATACGCATAAATTCATTAGGCCCATTCTCAAACTTAATAAAAGCACCATTAATTTCTATATTTCCCCATTTAGCACCATTATAGCCTATATTAAGAGTAGAGGTGTTATTAGCTAAGGGAGCTAAGTAGTTTTCAGTTCTATTAAAAAACACCCCATGTCCTCTGTAGTTTGCGTAAGAATTATCTGTATGTACTACTTTTATAATACCATCAACCTCTAGCTTTTCACCAGGACTAGTAGTCCCGATACCTACGTTGCCTGCAAAAGTTGCATTTTGATCTTTGTCTAGTTGTAGTGCTTGTGTCACGCTTGCCCCAGTATAGAACCTTAAACCAGCTTCACCACCCGCTGTTTCTGATACAGATGCAATTCTTGAAGTTTCAC
>Ga0228619_1000036_pt1 | contig 55168 bp, 58 predicted proteins | sample 22DmetaG_FD_190065 | JGI IMG/M metagenome (GOLD analysis project Ga0228619, IMG submission 190065) | Seawater microbial communities from Monterey Bay, California, United States - 22D | ecosystem: Environmental > Aquatic > Marine > Coastal | place: USA: California | collected 2016-10-12 | reverse complement strand
TTCAGCTGCACGCTTTTTACGCAATGCCAGCTCACGACGTTTACGCTCAACTGCTTTTATTTCAGCAAGCTTTTTTGCTTTCGCTTTTTCTATTGCAGCACCATCAATAATTTCAGCCTTAATGATATCGATTTGAGGTAGAGCAAGCTGGGGCTTCTCTGGCTTAAAGTCGAAGCCAAAGGTAAAGGCCAAAACCAAGATCACATGTACCGCCAAAGCTAGGATCACCGAGCGCGATAGGTAGGAAGGTCGTTTCAGCATTTGCTGCTTACTCTGATTCTGACTGTGTGATCAATCCAATCGAGGTAAAACCAGCTGCCTGCATTGTAGCCATCACTTTAACTACACGACCATAATCAACTGCGGCATCGCCTTTGACATAGACTGTCTGAGCACCAAACTGGCTAAATAGACCTGGCATAATTTGATTAAACTCAAGCAGACTTAAGGCTTTTTTAGGATCTGATATTTTATTGATAAAAACACGCCCCTGTTGATCCACTGAAACAATAAAGGGTTCTTTTTGCTGCATATATTCTTCAATTGGCTTAGCTGGAGCACTAGGTAGATTAACCTCAACACCTTGATTAAACATCGGCGCCGTCACCATAAAAATAACCAATAACACCAACATGACATCAATGTAAGGAACTACGTTGATGTCAGCCATGGGCTTACGCCGACGATTATAATTACGTGCCATTAGCCTTCCTGTACTAACGGCTCAGGGGTTTCAGTTTCACGCGTGATTGCTTGTCGCTGAAGTAATCCCGTAAATTCCTCAACAAAATTGTCGTAACGCGTAATCAATCGTTCAACACTATTGGAGTAACGATTATAAGCAATCACCGCTGGAATCGCCGCCAGCAAACCCATAGCAGTCGCAATCAACGCCTCAGCGATGCCTGGGGCAACCGCTGCCAATGTGGCCTGCTGCACCCCGCTGAGTGCTCGAAATGAGTTCATAATGCCCCACACCGTGCCAAATAACCCGATATATGGACTAGTAGAACCTACCGTAGCAAGGAAAGATAAATTGTTTTCAAGAAAGTCGATTTCACGTGAAAGTGCTACTTTCATCGAGCGTAGTGCAGTGTCACTAATTGAAAGAGGTGAAACCTTACGATTTTTATGTAGGCGAATATATTCTTTAAAACCGGCAACAAAAATATGTTCCATGCCATTTAGACTACGCTTTGCACTAACCTTTTCATACAAAGTTGCTAGATCTGCACCCGACCAAAAGCGATCCTCGAAGCCTGCTGCTTCTTTATTAGCTAGGCGTAAGACACGCGACTTACTCATGATCATGGTCCAGGAGACAATCGATGCTAGAACTAATATCAGCATCACAATCTGCACTAGGATACTGGCATTGGCTACCAGGTGATAAATGCTCATATCTACTTGCATGCTAGTAACTCTCGGTAAAGTCTTTCAGGTATAGGTTTCGGACTAAATTCATTACAATCCAAACAGACGATATTAACTTCAGCATTGACTACTGCGGCCCCTCCATCTTGCATAATAATGGATTGTTGTATCGCAATACTTGCTCTCTTCAAGCTGAAGTCATCCACACAACTGATAACCTGCTGATTAAATCGTGCTGCTTGCACATAATGTATGTTGACTGAACGAACAGCGAAAAGAATCCCTTCCTGCTCACGCAATTGATCTTGCTCAAAACCAAAACTACGTAACCATTCAGTCCGTGCGCGCTCAAGAAACTTCAGGTAGTTGGCATAATAAACCACACCACCTGCATCGGTATCTTCATAGTAAATGCGTATGGGTAAACGGTAGTTACGCACTGCACTACTCCCCATCAACCTGCTCTTTTTCACTAACACTATTCTGATCAACATATAAATCAGCATCTGCCTTAAATTGCTCTAAAGCCTGTGGCACCGATAAGCCAAAGTGTCGGTAACAGTTTGCAGTAGCCACTCGACCACGAGGGGTACGCATCAAAAACCCATTTAAAATCAAATACGGCTCAATGACATCTTCAATCGTGCCACGCTCTTCGCCTACTGCTGCAGACAAACTATCTAGACCAACAGGGCCACCACCAAATTTCTCAATCACAGCGAGTAGTACCCGCCTATCCATCTGGTCAAAACCATGTTGATCAACGCTCAACATATCAAGTGCCTGCTGTGCTACTTCTTTACTGATAATGCCATCAGCTTTGACTTGAGCATAGTCACGTGCCCGACGTAGTAAACGATTAGCGATACGTGGCGTACCACGTGAACGGCGGGCAATCTCCCACCCCCCTTCTGGGGCCAATTCAACACCAAGGATTCGTGCAGACCGATTAACAATACCGCTAAGCTCTTCACTGCTATAAAACTCAAGACGCTGAACGATGCCAAAACGGTCTCTCAGAGGTGCGGTTAATAGTCCAGCACGTGTCGTTGCCCCAACCAAGGTAAACGGAGGTAAATCAAGTTTAATTGAACGGGCACTGGGGCCCTCACCAATGACAATATCTAACTGATAATCCTCCAAGGCTGGATATAGAATCTCCTCTACTACCGGGCTCAATCGATGAATCTCATCGACAAATAACACATCATTCTCTTCAAGATTGGTCAAGATTGCGGCCAGGTCACCCGCCTTCTCTAAAACTGGCCCTGATGTTTGCCGAATATTGACACCTAGTTCTTGCGCAATAATGTTAGATAATGTGGTTTTACCGAGTCCTGGCGGGCCAAAGATCAGAACATGATCCATCGCCTCTTTGCGCTCTTTTGCCGCCGAGATGAAGATTTCCATCTGCTCACGTACTCTTGTCTGACCAACATACTCGGCTAGTGTGCGTGGTCGTATGGCACGGTCAGAACTAGGGTCCTCCCCTGGCATATTCTCTGCTTCTATAATTCTTTCATCTGCCATGCTCTAGCCTTATTTCTTGAGACTTGTTTTCAGTGCTAAGCGAATGAGCTCTTCACTACTTTCAGTTTCAGACTCTACTTGATTGACCATGCGTGTCGCCTCTGGCCCTTTATAACCCAGCGTTGTTAGGGCAGTAATCGCTTCTTCGCGCGGACTTAATCCATTAGCTGAACTCACTGCGCTTGATATATCATCATTAGTTCCAATTGAACTTAAGCGATCACGTAGTTCGACCACCAATCGTTCAGCTGTTTTACGACCTACACCTGGTAACCGGATGAGTGCATCAACGTCACCATTCTCAATACAAAAACGAAACCCTTTGGTCTCCATACCTGAGAGAATTGTCAGAGCCATCTTGGCGCCCACACCATTAACTTTAAGTAAGGTTCTAAAGAGACTACGATCTTCTGTCGAATGAAAAGCATATAGCGTATGCGCATCTTCACGCACTAATAAATGCGTATATAACATGGTCTCTACGCCGCACTCAGGCAGGTTGTAAAAGGTCGACATCGGCGCTTGCAGCTCATAGCCGACCCCTTGCACCTTCAACATCAAATCGGGGGCTTGTTTGTATATCAAGGTACCTTCTAATAAACCGATCACATGCTTAACTCGAGTTGATTTGTTTGGTATTTAAAGCAGTATGCGCATGGCATATGGCTACTGCTAGACCATCGGCCTCATCTTCTTGTAACGCTTTACGCAGGTTCAATAAACGCGTCACCATATGCTGCATTTGATCTTTCGAGGCAGCACCATAGCCGACAGCAGATTTCTTAACCTGCTTGGCAGTATATTCATAGATTTCTAAATCTGCATGACAGCCTGCACTGATAGCAGCACCCCGTGCATGGCCTAACTTCAACGCCGACATCGGATTTTTTGCCATAAAGACTTCTTCTACTGCCATATGTTCCGGTTGCCATTGCTGACAAAGGTCACTAAGAGACGCAAAGATCGCACCTAATTTATCGGCTAATGAAGTAGTCGGTAACTTCAAAAAACCACTGCTGACATAGCTACTATGGTAACCATCACTATCGATGATCCCGTAACCAGTGCGGATAGACCCTGGGTCTATCCCTAAAATACGTATTTTACCTTGCTGCTTATTAACCGAGATTCTCCAATAAGCCATCAGGAAATTCAGCATTAGAATAGACATTTTGCACGTCATCTAATTCTTCCAAAGCATCGATCAAATTCATGATTTTTTCAGCATCTTTTTCGCTTACTTCGGCCATAGTGGATGCACGCATCGCGATTTCAGAAAAGCTTGGACTTAACTCAGCAGCATTTAAAGCAGTCTGTACATCCAAGAAAATATCTGCCTGACAGATCACTTCCATGGAGCCATCTTCTTCACTCACAATGTCATCAGCACCGAATTCTAGGGCTGCCTCCATCAAGCGATCTTCATCAACACCACTTTCATAGTTAAAGACACCTAATTTAGTGAATAGGTAAGCGACTGAACCACTGGTCCCCATATTGCCATTATGCTTACTAAAAGCATGACGTACTTCTGACACCGTCCGGTTACGATTATCCGTCAAACAGTCCACAATCAAGGCAGTACCTGCTGGGCCATAGCCTTCATAACGAATTTCTTCGTACTCGACTCCCTCTAACTCACCAGCACCTCGCTTAACTGCGCGCTCAATCGTGTCTTTCGACATGTTAGCACTTAGACCTTTATCGACTGCTAGACGTAAGCGTGGATTAGAATCTAGATCAGAGCCTCCAATACGTGAAGCTACCGTGATCTCTCGAATAAACTTGGTAAATATCTTACCTCGCTTGGAATCCTGCGCCTTTTTGCGGTGCTGAATATTTGCCCATTTACTATGCCCGGCCATACCTTATCTCATAACAAAATAAAGTATCTATAGTATCACCTGAAGCGCCTATCCAAAATGGTGGAAAGGCCCCAAAGTTCGTCAATTAGGCAACTTCTTAGCAGATCAGCTCAGATTAGCTGACTTCAGGCACCCAGCGGGTAATAGCTTCTTTATTGGTATGAGATCTGGCCAGATCAATCGCTTCAGAGCGGCTTACCCAGCGATATTCCAGGTGTTCTCTAGGATCTAATTGGATCGTATTGCGCCCATCTAGAGGCAATAGAAAGACATGTTCTTGATTACGCGTAACACCTTCACCATAGCGGTCACGCCAGATTGGATAAATCTCAAATACCTGTGAAAAATCACAGTTAATCAGTGCGGCCCCATCAAGGCCTGTTTCTTCTTTTAGTTCACGCACAGCAGCAGCATTCTCTGATTCACCCCATTCCAAGCTACCGGTAACCGATTGCCAAAAATCATCAGGAAAAGTACGGCGCATCATTAACACCTCACCCTGTTTGGTGTAAATAACAATGAGCACTGACTCAGGACGCTTTATTTTTTTTTCTTCAATCATTGCGATAACACGGTGTCGCTAGACGAGTAAGAGGCTTACACCTCAAAGAATTATGGGCATTCTTATCTTACTGACAAGTATGCAGCGCGATTAAGCCTGAGTATTATTCAGCCACTTCTTTCAGCTTCGGGCGCAAGCGTAAATTAAGTTCTTTCAGCTGCTTTTCACTCACTTCTGCAGGCGCATCAGTCAATGGACACATCGCAGTCTGTGTTTTTGGAAAGGCCATCACATCACGGATTGAAGTACTGCCAGTCATCAGCATGATGAGACGATCCATTCCGAAGGCGATGCCAGCATGTGGTGGGCAACCATAGCGCAAGGCGTTGAGTAAGAAGCCAAATTTATTCTCGGCCTCTTCATTAGAAATATTTAACACCTCGAATACTGCACGCTGCATATCCTGCTTATGAATACGCACCGAGCCACCACCTACTTCAGTACCGTTAAGTACCATATCGTAAGCTTGGGATAAGGCCTCACCTGGGTTTGCCTGCAGTTGCTCTGCTGAATCAAAATTTGGTGCTGTAAATGGATGATGCAAGGCATTCCAGCGTTGTTCTTTTTCATCAAACTCAAACATAGGGAAGTCAACCACCCAGAGCGGCTTCCATTCACCCTCAAGCAGGTTGCGATCGATACCTAATTTAACGCGTAACGCACCTAAAGCATCATTCACCACATTGGTCTTATCAGCCCCAAAGAACAACAGGTCGCCATTGCTTGCACCACTACGCTGCAAGATTTGTTCTATGACTTCATCTGGTAAGAATTTAAGAATCGGGCTTTGCAAACCTTCACGGCCCTGCTCAACAGCGTTACATTTGATATATGCCAGACCCTTAGCACCATAATTAGCAACATAATTCGTATACCCATCGATCTCTTTACGACTGAGCTCACTGCCATTCGGTAGACAGATGACGGCTACACGTCCTTTTTCATCCTGTGCTGGGCCACTAAATACTTTAAATTCAACCGATGTCATTAAGTCAGTAATATCGATCAGTTCCAATGGGATACGCAGATCCGGCTTATCTGAACCATAGCGATGCATTGCATCGGCATAGCTCATACGCGGGAATGGAGCCTCTAAAGAAACACCAATAGATTGCTGAAAGACCTGTCGCATCATGCCTTCCATCATCGACATAATATCTTCTTGGCCTAAGAATGAGGTCTCAATATCCAGCTGGGTGAATTCAGGCTGACGGTCGGCACGTAGGTCTTCGTCACGGAAGCAACGTACAACTTGGTAATACCGATCAAAACCACTCATCATCAATAATTGCTTAAATAGCTGCGGTGACTGTGGCAGAGCAAAAAATGATCCAGGGTGAGTACGACTAGGCACCAAGTAATCACGCGCACCTTCTGGTGTCGCCTTGGTTAGCATTGGTGTCTCGATATCTAGGAAACCGTTATCGTCGAGATAATTACGTAAGGCACGCGTGACTTGAACACGTGTCTGCATGCGTGCCTGCATTTCAGGGCGACGTAAATCAATATAGCGATAACGTAGACGTGATTCTTCATTTACATCGCTATCGTCTAATTGAAATGGAGGTGTGTCTGATTTATTTAAGACTTCCAGCGCAGTAGCTAAAACTTCAATTTCGCCGGTACTGAGCTCAGTATTTACAGTGCCTTCAGGGCGTGGGCGTACTTTTGCTGTGACTTTAATCACATATTCATTTCGAAGCTGTTCTGCCGCGAGGAAGATATCTGCCCGATCAGGGTCAAATACCACCTGCACGATACCAGTGCGGTCGCGCAAATCGATGAAGATCACACCACCGTGGTCTCGGCGACGATTCACCCATCCACAAAGTTGTACTTCTTGCTCTAAGTGTTCAAGCGTGGTTTCTCCACAATAGTGCGTGCGCATGTGACGTGTCCTGGCGTTAAATCTGGATGAAATGTAGCTAAATAAGGTTGCCGTGGATACTACGTAGTAAGCTAACGTGAATCAACTGAAGACGACTTTGATGTCTTGGCCATTCCTAGCGACATCACCAGTTTCAGGGCTGTTTCTATATCCATATCAAGCTCACGCGTCTCATCCTCTGCCACGACCATAATAAAACCTGAGGTTGGATTAGGTGTAGTTGGGACAAAGACCATGATCGACTGCTGGTCGAGTTGATCCTGAATTTCTTTCACGGCAGTCCCAGTCTGGAAGCAAATAGTCCAGATCCCTTTACGTGGATACTCAATCAACAGCACCTTACGAAATGAATCACCACCGGTACTGAGTACACTACTTAAAATCTGCTTGGCTGAAGAATAAACCGTCCGTACAAGAGGAATGCGTGCAAGTAAACTCTCCGAGACCCGTAACGCTGTGCGACCCAACAAATTCGCACCGATCGCTCCAGTAATTAGGAGAATAATAAAGGCTAGGATAAAACCAAGGCCAGGAATAGAAAAACCCAGCAGACTCTCAGGACGCCAAGCTATCGGCAGGATCAGCAATAGCTTATCCATTAGATCAAGCAGTAATTTTAGGACGAAAAAGGTAACGCCGAGCGGAACCCAAACCAAAAGACCTGCAATCAAATAGCGACGTAACATACTTTAGAGCCCTAATCCCTTCATCTTATACTTATGTTTATTTGATAAAGCGCTCATTAGAAGGTAGCTAACAGCCTATGAGCTGGAGGAACTATCCGAATCCTTACTTGCAAGATTCTTCTGTTTTCCTGATTTAAAATCGGTCTCATACCAACCATTACCACTTAAACGAAAACCAGCCGCTGAAATTATTTTTTTCAACGCATCTTTGCCACATTCAGGGCAAATCGTTAAAAGATCATCACTGATCTTCTGCAAGGCTTCGTGTTGATGCCCACAGGCATCACATTGGTACTCGTAAATCGGCATATCATTTCATTCCTTTAACAAAATCTCGGCCTACATTCTGCTTGGGCCACCGTACTATCTCTAATCACTTAAGATCACTAGAGAATATAGGCTAAGTATAGTGACCCATGACGATGATGGGTAGACATAGATACCTAGAGTAGCGGTTTATCACTTATTTCGGGCTTAACTCTAATATCTATGGCAGTTAGTAACCTATCAGCACATTCAAATAAGCCAAATTATTGGTCAAAAATAGCCAATTTCACTGTGCATTACACATACTAAAAATCTCAACTAGCGTGCTAATATGACAATAAATGACTTATTGGGAGGATAGCCCAAATGAAATTTCTACTACAAAAAACGACGGCTCTCATCTACCTAGTCGCACTGTTGCTTGCGGTTAGTTCAAACACTTTTGCTGCAGAGCAACAGGTAACACCAATTCCACCTGAGTTACATCAGCAAAGTGTAGAGCTGAGAACGGTCTATAAATACTCTTTATTGCCCGGCATACGCCTCTGTGATCCTGATAATGAGCAAGCGCTGACGCATGTAAACTGCCAGACCCCAGAATTAATCGATTCCATCTCGACCCGTGATCGTGAAATCTATGCCCTAGAACGTAGCACTATTGTGCACGAGAATGTCGCTCCAAATGGCAACATTCTGCGCATTGACTTCTCACGAAAAGCCTTCCGCAAAAACTAAGCTTTAGGCGGGCTTTCAAATAGGGCCATGGTCTCCACATGTCCCGTGTGTGGAAACATATTAATCACACATACCTTTGTCATGCGGTAGCCTAACTTATTCACCAAAACATCGGCATCGCGCGCCAAGCTCGCTGGATGACAAGACACATACAGCACTTTCTTCGGCGATATGAGATGTAATTGATCAATAACTTCTTTTGCACCTGAGCGTGGCGGATCAATAAGCACTAGATCCCACTGTTGGGCCAACCAATTATTGTCTGCTGAAACCTCAAATAAATCTTCTTTCTGAAAGCGTATATTGCTCAGCTTATTTAAGCTCGCATTATCCTTAGCCCGCTGTATTAATGCAGCATCACCTTCAATACCCAGCACTTCATCCGCCACCTGAGCCAATGGTAGACTAAAATTACCGAGACCACAGAACAGATCTAGCATGCGATCTGTTGTTTTTACTTGCAACCAATCCAATGCTTGAACCACCATTTTATTATTGATCTCAGCATGAATCTGTATGAAGTCAGTCGGAGTGAACTGCAAGCGCAGGTTAAATGGCTGTAAAGTGAAATATAAGGGCTCCACAGCCGCTGTATCCAGTGGGTAAATCGACTTCAATCCGGCCGGCTGCAACAATAAGCGAATCTGCCATTGCTGCTGAAAAGTATACAAGTGCTCTAGATCTGATTTGCTTGGTGTCTCCAATACCCGCATGACAACCGAGGTCGCATTCTCAGCAACACTACATTCCAGCTGGGGGATCTTATCTCTTATCGATAGTTGATAAATCAACTCGGCAAAGGGCTGAATCAATCCAGCAATCTTTGGATCTAACACCTCACAAGAGGACATCTGTGCAATATAAGGTGCATTTTTCTCGCGAAAACCAACTAACACCGCGTCTTTCTTAATGACATATTTCACACCTAGGCGAGCTCGGCGACGATAGCCCCAAACTTTATCCGTGAGGGCTGGCATCACCTCTTCTGCATTCACTTGCCCAATGCGTGCTAACGTATCAAGGACTGATTTCTCTTTTAATGCCAACTGCATCTCAGGCGTTATATGCTGTGTTGCACAGCCACCACAAACAGTAAAGTAAGGACATTGGGCCTCTACTCTCTCTACAGAGGGTTCAATAATTTCAATTAACTGGGCTTCATCAAATTTCTTTTTTTTCTTAATAGCACGATAGCTGACTCGCTCACCTGTCAGCGTAAATGGGATAAAAACCTTTTTCCCATTTTCACTAGCGACACCACGCCCATCTAGTGAAACATCGGTAATCAGTGCCTCTTTTAACTCTGTCATATATTCTCTTCAATGCATTCAGTGATCACATCACTCATCAAGCTAGCTATTATTGCGCCAACACCAGTGAGCAAAGCGGCTAATGATATTCGATTTTCAAAGCTACGACTCATATTCTTCAGAAAATTGGGTAAAAAATGAAACAATTAACTCACTAAAAGCATATGCTAGTACTAAGAAAGTAGCTTAGATAAAGTGAGCCAGTGATGTTTATCCACGAATATCAGTCCAAAGAATTATTGCAGCAGTATCAGATCCCAATTCCGCATGGCCATATCTTTCATAAAGATGATGATATTGACTCTTTTGCTGCCCAATGGGGTGATCAAAAATGGGTTGTAAAATCACAAATTCATGCTGGTGGCCGTGGTAAAGCTGGAGGTATCTTGGTGGCACATCAAGCTGACGAACTAGCTAGCCATATGCGCCAGCTGCTTGACTGCCAACTAGTCACTACACAGACAGGCCCAGATGGGCTACCTGTCAATACGCTATTGATAGAGAAGCCAGCCGAGATCGCTAATGAGATCTACCTAGGCGTCCTGATTGATCGAAACAAGAAAAATATCACCTTATTATCTTCTAGTGAAGGCGGTATCAATCTAGAAGAAATAGCTGCACAAGATCCCAATAAAATCAATCGAGCAGCGATCAGCAAAGCGATTGGACTGCAACCCTCTCATTACCAAACGCTGGCCCAAGGGTTGAATCTCAATCGGACACAACAAGTTGAATTCAGTCAAATAGTGAGCAATCTCTATCGCATGTTTTGTGATATTGATGCGACCTTGGTTGAGATCAATCCTCTAATCGTAACCCAGGCAGGCGCACTCCAAGCCCTGGATGCAAAGATTAATATTGACGATAACGCCTTATATCGCCAAACCAAAGTTTCAAACTTGCGTGATGATAGCCAAGAAAATGTAATTGAACGAAGAGCACGAGCGCATAATTTAAACTACGTCAAACTGGATGGCAGCATCGGCTGCATTGTTAATGGTGCTGGACTAGCCATGGCCACCATGGATCTAATTAAACATTTTGGTGGTGAACCAGCCAATTTTCTTGATGTTGGTGGTAATACAAACGAAGCCCGTGTTACCCACGCTTTTGAATTGCTACTTGCTGATGAAGTACGTGCAATCTTCGTTAATATATTTGGTGGGATTGTACGTTGCGATGTGATTGCCCATGGTATTTTAGCAGCACTTAAGAATACTGCTTTAGAGATCCCAGTCGTGGTGTTACTACAGGGAACCAATGCGGAACAAGCTAAGGCCTTACTAAAGGATCAACATCCTCTATTATTCCCAGTGAAAAATCTTAGTGAAGGCGCACAACTAGCGATATCGAAAGCATGAGTATTTTAATTGATAAGCACACACGTATTCTGTGCCAAGGCCTTACTGGTAGCCAAGGTAGTTTTCATACTGAGCAAAGCTTAGCTTACGGCAGTAAAATCTTAGCTGGTGTTAATCCTAGCAAAGGTGGTAGCCAGCATCTTGGCCTACCAGTCTATGCTAACGTGCGCGAAGCCTGTAACGAACAGGATTTTGATGCCACTATTATTTACGTCCCTGCAGCCTTTGCTGCAGACGCTATGTTGGAAGCTATAGAGGCAGAAATTGGACTCATCATCTGTATTACAGAAGGTGTGCCCGTACACGATATGATCACTGTCAGTGAGCATCTAGCTTCCAGTAACTCACAGCTAATAGGGCCTAATTGTCCGGGCATTATCACCCCAGGTGAATGCAAGATTGGTATTATGCCTGCGGCCATCCATCGCCCTGGGAAAGTAGGTATTGTTTCGCGCTCTGGCACGTTAACTTATGTTGCCGTATCGCAGACCGAGGCGTTCGGTCAGTCGACCTGTGTCGGTATTGGTGGCGATCCTATTCATGGCCTTGATTTCATCGAATGCCTACGATTATTTGAACAAGATCCTCAGACTGAAATCATCGTCTTGGTTGGCGAGATTGGTGGCGATGCGGAAGAACAGGCTGCAGAAATAATTGCTACTGAAATCAGTAAGCCAATAGTTGCCTACATAACAGGTGCTAGCGCACCAGTCGGTAAACGCATGGGACATGCAGGTGCAATCATTAATAGTGGCAAAGACACTGCAGAACAAAAATATGCAGCCTTAAGGAGAGCCGGTGTCGACACGGTAAGTACTCTAGCTGATATTGGACAGGCGGTTGCAGCGGGACTTAAATAAAGTCTGACAAATTATCCTACCAGATCAGTATAAAGCTTCTGCTCCCATAACCAAGCATCTGCAATAATATCTTCTAAAGCTGCTCTTTCTGGCTGCCATGATAGAACCTCTTTAGCCAAACTCGCATCTGCAATCAAGATTGCTGGATCTCCTGCCCGACGTGATTCCTCGATCATCTTAATTGGTTTAGCTGTAACTGTACGTGCTGCCTGAATAATCTCAAGCACACTAAAGCCTTTACCATTCCCCAGATTAAAGGCATGGCTCTCACCACCTTCAGCAAGATAGTGTAAGGCATTAGAATGCGCCAAACACAGATCATTCACGTGGATATAATCGCGCACGCAACTACCATCATCAGTGTCATAGTCGACACCATAAACAGAGATCGATTCACGTCTACCTGAGGCTACCTGCAGCACTAAAGGGATAAGGTGGGTTTCTGGTTGATGAGATTCACCAACACGACCTCGTGGGTCTGCACCTGCCGCATTAAAATACCGTAGACACACTGAACGCATACCATAGGCCTGGCTATAATCAGCCAACATCTGCTCAACCATGAGCTTAGAACGACCATATGGGTTCACTGGCAGCATGGGATGTGCTTCATTAATAGGTGTGTAACTAGGATCGCCAAAAATGGCTGCAGTAGAAGAAAAAATAAACTGCTTTACCCTATGTCGACGCATGGCATCCAACACGAGCTGTGTCTTAGCGACATTATTTTTATAATATTTTGCTGGATCACGAACGGATTCAGCCACTTCAATATGCCCGGCAAAATGCATCACGACATCAATAGCATGACCTCGAAAAATCACATCTAAAACTGCTGCATCCGCCATATCAGCTTCATAAAAAGGGAAGGAACCAACGGCTGTGGCTTGTCCTGAGCAAAGATTATCCAGCACAATCACTTGATGCCCAGACTGCTCTAATTGCAAGGTCATATGGGATCCAATGTAACCCGCCCCACCAATGACTAATATATTCAAAACAAAAAACCTCCAGCGCTTTTATGTACAGTGTCACAGACTAGCAACACAGCTGCTTTACTTTATACTTAATATTCTATTCAAAATAGTAAAACCCAGATGAAAAAGTCCAGCCTTATTTATAACCCCAACTGCAGCAAGTGCCGAGCTAGCGTCCAATTACTAGCTGAAAAACAGATTGCGGTAGAATTAATCGAGTATTTAGATCAGGCACTTAGTAAACAACAACTACTAGATCTTATGCAACGAGGTATCCATGCTAAGGATATGCTTCGCATCTCAGAGCCTGCTTTCCAAGCACTTAATCTGGATATCGATAGCTTGAGTGAGGCTGACATCATGAACTTATTATTAACAGATAACCGGCTATTACAACGACCTATTTTCACTCATGGCGAACGCGCTATTATCGCTAGGCCGGTCGAACGCTTACTCGAGATACTTTGATATGGGTCCAATCCTAATCCTCTATTATAGCCGTGGTGGTGCCACTCGTGAGCTAGCCTATAAAATTGCTCATGGGGTGGAACAAGCCGGTGCTGAAGCTCTTATTCGTACCGTACCAACAGTCTCTACCGAATGTGAAGCGATAACGGATGACATTCCAAGTACCGGTGACCTCTATGCTGAACTCAGCGAACTAGAACAGTGCTCAGGCTTACTACTCGGCAGTCCTACTCGTTTTGGTAATATGGCCGCAGCGATGAAGTACTTTCTCGACAGCACTAGCCCTTTATGGCTGCGTGGTGCATTAGAAGGCAAACCTGCCGGTGTCTTTACCTCAACCGGTGGCTTACATGGGGGTCAAGAAAGCACTCTATTATCAATGATGCTACCGCTGCTACATCATGGCATGCTGGTCGCTGGTATTCCCTATAGTGTACCCGAGCTCAGTATCACAAAGAGTGGAGGAACTCCCTATGGTGCCAGCCATGTCGCGGGCCCAGATAATCAGCAAGCACTCACCGATGAAGAAGCCAAACTGTGTATCGCACAGGGTCAACGTATTGCTGAATTAGCCCTACGTCTACATAAGTAGATAATTGAAGTCTCACCAAACACCCAATTAGAATCTCATGCAAATCAAACATTATTATGTAATCTCTATTCTCAGCTTTGGCCTATTATTAATCGGTCAAACCCTGTGGATTATCGCCTTAAACCCTAATAGTGTCTTACCTAAGAGTATCTCACTGATACTTTTTGTTGGGCCTTTATTACTAGCCCTACGTGGACTACTGGCACCAAAGCTACATACCTACAAATGGATCACCCTCTTTGTTTGGTTGTATTTCTGTTGTGGAATTTGGAATGTGGTAGAAGACAGCCAGATGCCTTTAGGCATACTGCAGATCGTTTGCAGCCTAACCTTATATGTCTCAGCTGTACTCTTTGTACGAGCACAGCGTACTACTTAAGGCGTTTCTTGTGCGTTCAATACCTGACGCAAAAATGGCAAGGTCAAACGCCTTTGATGACGCAATGACTCATTATCTAATAAGGCTAAGATGGCCACTAGACTAGAAGTATCTCGACGACAGTGCTTAAACAAATAATCCCAGCTCTCGGACCCTAGCTCCATACCACGCGCATCAGCATGCAGTAATAGAGCCTGTTCAACCTCTACTTGTGACAAACTCGGCAGTTTATACACAGGGCCCCAGACTGCCCGCGAATTCAGGTCTGCAAGATCAAAAATCTGCCGCCCCGGATTCTTATTTGCCGTCAGCAATAATTTCGTCCCTTGCGCCCGCATACGATTAATAAAATCAAATAGGGCATATTCCCAAGCCTGATGACCTGCAAATAGGTCAATCCCATCAAGGCAGACGGTAGAAATTGCCTGAAAACCTTCTAAAACATCCGTACTTGATACCAATAATTCGTCACAAGGAAGATAGAGCACACTGTTTCCAACATGATTTGCATGATGACAAACAGCATGTAACAAATGGGTTTTACCTGTATTAGCTGAACCCCATAGACACAATTGATCTTCTTCACAGTGGCCTTCTGCCAGTGCTGTCAACATATGCACTAAAGTTGGATCGCCATAGAAAGTAGCGAAGGTATATTCGACGGTGAGTTGCAATTGGAGCAACTGTTGTTGGTTTTTCAATTCACTCAAATCCAGCTATTAAACTGCTACGCTATTCGTCTGCCGCGTCGCAACCAAAGCATGTAGTACTGTGATGCACTAGCGACTGTAGTACAGGCAACAATAGTCATTAAAATATTATGTATTTGCAGATTAACTGCGTTCAATTGCGAAAAGATCAAGGTAATACACAATACTATTTGCATAAAGGTGTTCAGTTTACTAATAAATAAAGGTTGTATACGAAAATCATTGATTGACCTATGCATAAGCACGGCCCCTAGCAATAAAAATATATCGCGCAGAGCAATCATAATAACTAACCACCATGGCACCCAATGCAGGAGACCGAAACTAGCAAATAGGGTCAAAAGCATAAGCTTATCTGCCATCGGATCAAGTATAGATCCAAGACGAGTCTGCCAACCATAGCTTCGAGCTAGAAAGCCATCTAAGCCATCTGATAACCCCATAAATATAATCAACAATAAAGCCTGCTCAAACTGCCGCTGAAAAATCACCCATATCAGACAGGGAACACAAAGTATGCGTATACCGGTAATGATATTTGGAATCTGTCTCACCGAAACCATATGCCCCCAACAATATCTTTTCATTAAATCACTAGAAATTTAATCCCTTTTAATAAAACCTATAATGATCTAAATCCATTGATCATCTATTCTTAACAGCAGCAGCACCGGTCTCTTTGACTATGCCTAAATCAAAATATAGCGTATAAGATAGCATATCGTATAAGGTGCCAATAGCGAGCCTACTATCGCTCTGTCTCCTTAGAACAATACACAAAGAATTCAATAACTTAACTAAAAAGTTACCAGGAATTATGGGCCTCAGTTATAAAGACGCAGGCGTCGATATAGACGCTGGAAACACCTTCGTAGAACGCATCAAAGAGGCGGTTGCCTCAACTCACAGAGAGGAAGTGGTATCCGATCTAGGTGGGTTTGGTGGTTTATTTGAGCTTGCCAGCCATAAATATCAACAACCGATCCTAGTCTCAGGCACAGATGGTGTGGGCACTAAGCTAAAATTAGCCCAACAGATGAATCAGCATGGCAGTATTGGAGTTGATCTAGTTGCAATGTGTGTCAATGACGTCATTGTGCAAGGCGCAGAGCCTCTCTTCTTTTTAGACTACTTTGCGACTGGGAAACTAGATGTAGAAACCAGCACACAGGTCGTAGAAGGTATTAGTCGTGGCTGTTTACTTGCCGGTGCCGCCTTAATTGGTGGTGAGACTGCTGAGATGCCAGGTATGTATGCTCCTGGTGAATATGATCTAGCTGGCTTTTGTGTCGGTGTAGCTGATAAACCTGCACTAATTACCGGGGCTAATATCTCACCCAATGATGTCATCATTGGTGTGCAATCTAGTGGTGTTCATTCCAACGGCTTCTCCCTAGTTAACACATTGATCGCTCAACAGGGTTTCAAGCTAGACGATCCATTTAATGGCAGTACACTCGGCGAAACTCTACTCACACCCACCACGATCTACGTCAAATTGATATTGAAATTAATTGCTGAATTTGAAATCAAAGGTCTCTGTCATATCACTGGTGGCGGTATTACAGAAAACTTGCCACGTGTTCTACCACCAGGTACAGCAGCACAAATCGAACAAAATAGTTGGAGCCGCCCAGCAATCTTCGACTGGATTCAACAACAAGGTGAGGTTGCTGAAGATGAGATGTTGCGTGTGTTCAACTGTGGTGTAGGCATGGCTATTATCGTACCGGCTGAACAGCTTGATGCAGTGATCAAGGCCTGCCAGGTAGAGGACATGAATGCCACTCAGATCGGCCATATCATCTCGAGTGACGACGCAGCACACGTCAAATATTAATGTCTAAAAAAGAAGCGAACGTAACTCGTATCGCTGTATTAGTATCCGGTGGTGGTAGTAATTTACAGTCCATCATCGACAAGGTGCATGAGTCCGATATTGCGGCGGAAATCTGCTGTGTCATTAGTAATAAGAAACAGGTGTACGCTCTAGATCGAGCACAACTAGCTAACATCTCTGCAGTGGTGATTGATAGTAGTGCTTATGCCGAACGAAACCTTTTTGAACAGGCGCTACTCGAAAAACTAAAGCAGTATCAAACCGATATAATTGTTATGGCTGGCTTCATGCGTGTACTAAGCGAGGAATTTATTGCGCATTACACTGGGCGTATTCTCAATATTCACCCTTCTTTATTACCTGAATTCACCGGCCTACATACGCACCAACGGGCACTAGCAGCAGGCAAGAAGACACATGGCTGCAGTGTGCACTTTGCTAGCGCTGAACTTGATGGTGGTCCATTAATTATGTGTGCTGAAGTACCTGTACTTAGTGACGACAATGCAGAATCTTTAGCACTGCGGGTATTGCATCAAGAACATAAGATTTACCCTGTCTGCGTACAATGGTTATGTGAAGGTAAGATTAAGTTATATGACAATGAAGTCTTTTATCGCGATCAGAAACTAGTGGAGCCTCTCATATGGCAAGACGAAACAGATTACGAGTAATCACAAGCCTCAGCCTCTTCTTACTATATTGCATAGCTAACCTAGTAAGCGCCAATCCCCTTATTCTTAACCAGGATAATATCCCAGCACCCTTTTCTGCTCAGTACCAAATCATTAAGAATGGCATGACCATGGGCAAGGTAAAACTTGAGTTAGAACAACACAGCCCAGTGTCTTGGGAGTACCGATCATGGATGAAAGCTAAAGGATTGGCCAAACTGATCATCGGTGGCGGTAAGAGTCATGCCGTGACCCATTTACGCCTATATCAAGAGAACTTCCACCCATACTTATTTGAAGAAACCAAAAGTGGTGGTGACGGCTTCAAAGACCAAAAGATTATTTTTGACTGGCAAGCTGGTAGAGTGCAAGCGAGCTATAAGGCACAGCATCTAGATCAGCCATTACCTCCTACTAATACCTTCGATAATCTGTCTCTACAACTCAGCTTAATGGCTAATGTGCATCAACTGGCTCAAGTCAGCATCATCCATTTAGTCAATAAACGGCGTCTGCGTGAGTATGAGATTCGCAAATCGGAGGCACTCATCGAGCAAGCACTGATCGGCCAAGTTAAAAGCATTTTATTAGAACAGTACCGACGCGATACAAAAATGCTTGAAATACGAATCTGGCTAGATCCTCAGCATAATGGATTACCCTTAATGTTCGAGCGCTATAAGGACGGCAAATTACAATTCACCGCCCACCTTACTTCTAGCTCACTACTAGAATAATACTACTCAGCAGAACCAGCCACGGTCAGCTGATCCATCAACATAGAACCACAGTGAATACCGCCACAGGTGTCAATATCTTTACCAATAGCTACGATTCGTTGAAACATCTCTTTCAAATTACCAGCAATCGTAATTTCCTGAACTGGATATTGGATCTCACCATTCTCAACCCAAAAGCCTGCTGCCCCACGGGAATAATCACCTGTCACTGGATTAACTCCATTACCAATCAACTCAGTAATCAAGACTCCGCTACCCATTTGTTTAATTAGATCATCTTGCGTGTATTGACTCTCTGGCAACCGAATATTATGAACGCCACCCGAGTTCCCTGTCGTTGTCATGCTTAGCTTGCGTGCGGAATAACTAGATAGAATATAGCCTTCTAATACACCGTCAGAAACAATGTCACGCGCCTGCGTACGGACACCTTCAGCATCAAATGGGCTACTTGCTAATGCAGTTTTAATATGAGGATTCTCACTGATACTAAGCCAATCTGGAAAAACATTTTGACCCAGAGCATCAGTTAAGAACGAGGCATCTCTATAGAGCGCAGCACCATTAATCGCAGAAAGGAAGTGACCTAAGATAGAACGCGCAATATTAGGCTCAAACAACACTGGCACTTCACGAGTGGATAGGCTACGTGCATTAAGCCTACGCAGAGTGCGTTCACGCGCCTTTAGACCAATCGTATCAACAGCATCTAATGCATCAGCATCACGTGCAACACTGTACCAGTAGTCACGCTGCATACCCTTTTCATCTGCCGCCACCACTGAACAACTAATACTATGCCGAGTACTGGCATAGCGCCCCAAGAAATCATGTGAATTTGCATAAATAGATTCTGAACGGATAGTACTAACACTGGCGCCTTCAGAGTTAACAATACGCTCATCAGCACGTGCCGTTTCTTCACACTGCATTGCAATTTGTAAGGCTTGATCTGGCTCTAGTTCCCACGGCCGATCTAAGTCCAGTTCAGGATAGCTCATCGCCATCAGTTCAGCATCGGCTAATCCAGCAGCTTCATCTTCGGCCGTAAAACTAGCCATGCTTAAAGCGGCATCGATAATATCCTCAATTGCACTAGGACGCATATCGTTACTATCGGCAGAACCCTTTGCCTTACCGCGGTATACCGTTACCCCTAAAGCACGTTGGTTATGGTGCTCTAGCGTTTCAATATCACCTAAGCGCGAACTAACCGAATAGCCCTTATCATTACGCGCCGATATTTCAACATGATCGGCTCCTCTTCTCTTAGCATACTGAATGGCATCCGCCACTACTTGTTCTATATCCATAGCCTTATCAACAGCATTAGTTACACTCTCTTGCTTACTCATGCCTGCGTCCCTCCAACCGTGATACCGTCAACCTTAAGTGTCGGTTGCCCAACACCGACCGGTACGCTTTGCCCTTCTTTACCGCAGGTACCAATGCCGCTGTCCAGTTGCAGGTCATTACCAATCATACTGACGCGTGTAAGCACATCTGGACCATCACCAATCAAGGTTGCACCCTTGACTGGATAGGTAATCTTGCCATTTTCAATCATATAGGCCTCAGAGGCTGAGAAAACAAACTTGCCGGAGGTGATATCCACTTGCCCACCACCAAAATTGACCGCATAAAATCCGTGATCAACCGAGGCGATAATATCTTCTGGTGCCTGCTCACCAGCCAGCATGTACGTATTTGTCATACGAGGCATAGGTAAATGTGCATAAGACTCACGCCGCCCATTACCAGTAGATACTGTTCCTGATAATTGCGCATTTAAACGATCCTGCATATAACCACGCAAAACACCATCTTCAATCAAAGTTGTACACTGCGTTGGGGTGCCCTCATCATCTAGGTTAAGTGACCCACGTCGATTTTTTAAAGTGCCATTATCAACCACAGTCACTCCAGCACTAGCGACACGCTCACCAATACGCCCACTAAAAGCCGATGTTTCCTTACGATTGAAATCACCTTCTAAGCCATGCCCTACCGCTTCATGCAATAACACACCTGGCCAACCTGGACCTAACACCACAGTCATCTTACCGGCTGGTGCATCTTTCGCCTCTAGATTAACCAATGCCTGCCTCACTGCCTCTTTTGCAAAGGCTTCAACACTGTTTTCTTGAACAAACTGATTATAGTCAAATCGACCACCACCACCCATACTGCCTTGTTCACGGCGCCCATTTTGTTCTGCGATCACACTGATATTAAAGCGCACAAGTGGACGTACATCAGCGGCTAATAGGCCATCGCTGCGTGCAATCAAGACTACTTCATGCATACCTACTAAACTCACCATAACTTGTTTCACACGAGGATCTGCTTGCCGTGCGATCTCATCAGCTTGACGCAGTAGGTCCATTTTTTGATGTTCATTTAAAGTAGTAAATGGACTGTCTTGCTCATAAAGAGCATGCCCCGTTTGTATATGTTGTGGTGGTGCTATGATTGAATTACTTCTTTTTGCAATGCTGCGTGCAGCGCGAGACGACTCCAGTAAGGCAGATATTTCTATATCATCAGAATAGGCAAAACCGGTCTTCTCGCCGGCAATCGCACGCACACCAACACCGCGCTGGCGACTATAGCTGGCATCTTTAACAATGCCATCATCAAGTGACCAGGCCTCACGCACTTGTGACTGAAAATATAGGTCAGCTGTATCTACAGTGCCACCCAGGATAGTTGAAAGTGCTTTATTAAGGTCTTCATCAACCAAGCCTGTTGGGCTTAATAATTGTGCTCTTGCGATATCTATTGATTCCATTTTTAATTTTACCGTTAACTAATTTTTCGGTGTTGCAAACAAGGAAAGCTGTTACGAGTTTGCTGCATGCTGGCTATATCTATTTCTGCTGTAACCACCCCTGAACCCTTCTCAAGACGGCCTCGTACCCGACCCCAAGGGTCGATAATCATACTGTTACCAAAGGTCTCACGCCCATTCTCATGCAGGCCACCTTGGTTAGAGGCAGCAATGTAGCATAAGTTCTCTATCGCCCTCGCCCGCAGTAAACATTCCCAGTGCGCCTCCCCAGTAGTAGCGGTAAAAGCAGCCATCACCGCAATCAACTCTGCCCCTTGATCAATTAAGTAGCGAAACATTTCGGGGAAACGGAGATCGTAGCAAATAGCGATACCGAGGCGTGCAAAGGGTGTGTCAATTACCAACGGCTGACTACCTGCCATCATAGTTGCTGATTCTCTGTAACTCTCATCACCCTCAAGCTCAACATCAAACAAATGAATTTTGTCGTAGCGTGCAATACGCTCGCCCTGAGCATCATAAATCAAGCAAGCAGCATAGACTTTTTCTGGGTCCTCACTCACTATTGGTATTGTTCCCGCAACAATCCACATTGCATGCTTTCTTGCTTGTTGACTGAGAAAGTCCTGAATCGGCCCCTGCCCTATACTTTCTTTGATATTCAGCACACCAGCATCCTCTTGCGCCATCATGGGAAAGTTCTCAGGCAACAATGCTAACTCAGCACCTGCTTGCTTTGCCTGCAATAACAGGCGCTCCACCTCAGCTAGGTTATCTGCACGGCGAGTAGTAGAGACCATTTGAATGCTTGCGATAATGCTCATGGCTATAATCTTTAGTTCAATATAAGGATTATGCTGATAAAAGATTAACCACAGCAAGTTTTAGTACTGGGCTAATTTACTCAGCAGTATTAGTTTTTACAGCGACTTTAGTGAACTCTGGCTGTTCCCAGGTACCTCTCATTTCATACTTCAAGCGCGTGACCTTATCTAAGCCAACAAATGAAGCAAAACCTTTTGCCAAAAAGCCAGCAGCAATGCCGACTGGACCAGCAATAATGGCACCTGCAGTAGGGAGAGAGTTAGTTACTGCTGGCTCTACCAAGATATCCTGATGATAGGTTTTAGATACAATATTAGTGTCACCTTGAATAGTGATATTGGCTGCAGACGATGTGATTTTTAATTCGTCTGTATGCACATCACCACCCGGCAATAGCTCAAACTGACCCTCAATACGGTCATATCTAAAACCCTTCTTCGCCACGTCAGAAAAATCAAGAGTTAAACGGCGGCTAATTTCACCTAGATTAAATAAAGCTAAAAACCGCCCTGCACCTGGCTCAATATCTTTCACGACTCCTGGCCCCAAATTGATATGACTAATGCCCATAGCTTTATTTAAGTCTACCTGATGAGGTGCTCCCGGCCAGCGCATAATACTTTCTACAACAACATCACTATTCTTTAATGTAGAATCAAAACCAAAAGATTTAAGGCTATCTTCAATATCAGTGCTGTTAAATGTTAGCTGGAAGTTGGAATGGACCTGATTTTCTTGATCCAACTGCCAACTACCACGTCCTTGCACTTCAAGCTTAACCGCCTTGAAAGATATTGGCTCAAAAACAAGGCCTCGATCAGAGTGTAGGGCATCAATAACCACATCATTCACAGTGAGCTCATCAAACTTTAATTCATTCACTCGCAACTTGGTTGAGGGTAGAGCTCTTGGATCTATTTCGATATCGTCTGTCTGCGTCGCTTTTTGCAGATATAGACGTTCTAAATCGACTGTTAGCGATTCATCTTCACCTGCTGGAATATGGATACTGCCGGCCAACAGATCTGACGTGATATCCAGTTGATAATCCTGTCCTAGATATCGACCATTCAGGTAAACCTCTTTTGCTGGCAGATTTGCCAATAACAATTCATTAAAATGTAATGAAAATTCAGGTAATACACTAATAGGTGATGTCACCTGCTGTTGAGTCATATTTTTTTGATAAAACTTATACCAAGCTATTGGATCTACTTGACTCCAACGCCCAGATACCAAATTAGGATCTTCAGACTTAGTATAGTCTCCTAGCACAATAGCTTTAGGATTAAGCCCATCTTCTGAATGCCCCAAACTCAAATGTAATAATCCATTCAGATCTAGCTCTAGACCCTGTGTTGCAACATCATAAGAAAGCTCTATCGGCATGGCACTAGCTGCAGTTTTTTTCAGTGGTAAAGGTAGATCTAATGAAAAGCCCTTAAGGTCACTTGTTGCAATAATGCTCATTTTCTCAGCAGTATCGCGAACAAATAGTGAAGGCAATGTAAATATTGCATTCACTTCAGCATTACCAGCAACCACATTTTTCAACATTACAAAGCGTTGTTGAAGATAGCTCGCAATATCTAATGTCCCACCCATAAAGATCTTACTGCTGCCATCAGCACTAGCCTGTGCTTGAATGTTTATCGGGTTACCTAGAAGCACTGCTGATATATTTTCTCCAGTAACACCTTCTTCGCCAAAGGATAAAGAACCCACCAAGCCCTCTAAATCAATACCGAGGGGAAGTATACTCATCTGATTCTCAAGCAAAGAAAATTCACCTGAAATCCTAAATGGATGATCTCTCTGCAATGAAAGAGAACGACTAAATTCAAACTCTAGCCGAGTATTCCCCGCCAAACTCAGCACATCAGACAGAGGCTGATCTGCTTCAATTAACTTTGCCTCATCAATATACCGAATAAGATTATCACCGTTACCATCGGCAATCGCATTGACGCGTAATAGGCCTTTTAAGAAAGAGTCAATATCAAGAGAGACATCATGAATTACAGTGTCATAGACCATCGCATGGTTAGAATAAGCTGTAATATGATCGTTCTCTATTTCAACCGAACCATGGACATCATGCAGCATAGGCCATTGTGGCTGATATTCGATCAGTGCTTGCTTCATTTCCAGAGCCAACTCAAAGGCACCTGCTTCCTTATGATATGGAAAATCACTCAGGCTACCTCGTAACAAACCTGTGGTAGATTCGATATCTCCTGCTTTAAATGCTGTTGAGAACCAGCTTTTAGTCTTAGCTAAGCCTTGAAGTGCAGGGATATATTCATCAATTGAAGCAATTTGTACTGTTGGTATAAATGTCTGCATATCGAGATATATATCATCTCGCGTCCAATCAGCTGCTAAGCGTAACTCCATCTCAAAATCAGCATTCTTAAGTTGCAGGCGTTCGCTATGTAACCGTAATAAATGCTCATCCTGGCGCCAGAACATTTCACCTTCAGTAGCAAAACTCAGGGCCTTGTTTGGATACAATTGAGGTAGCTTAAGATTTAGATGGTCGCTATCAAAGACGAATTTACCACCCTGTTCAGCCCCTATAATAGCGCCACTCAGACCACTCAGATGCTGGCCATTTGATAAAAAGAATTCTGCATCAGTTACCCTGGCTGAATAATCAAAATTAGCCCGATGCTCATCTGATAGAATAAATTGAAAACTCAAATCCTGGATATCAGCATTAAACTTAAATGACTGAAAATTTCGATCTAATATATCAATATAAGCAGCATAGCTATGCACCGTGTTGCACACAGCCCCAACATCAAAGTAACTTATAAAAGCATCTACTGTACGAGCTGTAGAAGAGTTCTCAACCAAGCTCAATCGTGCTGAGGTTATTGGCCATGACTGTTGTTTGGTCTGCACCTCAACATCATCCAGTAATACCTTCCAATCACCTTTCCGCCTAGACCAGTCATAGCGCATAGAGACCTGATTAACTTGATTTTCACTTAAGCAACGATCATGCGAACTTATATTTTTTTGTGTGACTAATTGAGTCAGGGCAAGTGATCCACGTAGATCGTTTAACCTCATTTCTTCAAGCCTACCCCAAGCCTCGGCATCTAATGTAGCAACAATATTATCACCATCAATATCAGTGAGTTGCTCAGCCACAGCTGCCAACCGTATGGCATTAAGCTCTAAATGAAAATCAATATTAGCTTGACGAAAATCAGCCAGTCCCTTATCCATTTCCGCACGTATAACAATCTGCTTACCCAGATCATCGGGTAGTTCACTACTAAAGAAAAGATTAGTCCCTTCTCTAATAGGATCTACCGAGACATTTACATTAGTGAAATGGTAATCAGTTTGTGATTGCTGATCTTGCCAGTAGATATTTTCTGCTGATAACTGCAGCTGTACTTGTGATAGAGGTGATGGCTGCGAGGCTGTTGTTTGATCGGGCATAACAAACAATTGATTAACATGAATCCTGCCCTGCTGATCACGTAATAATTGGAGATCAAAACCTTGCAGCATAACTTCATTCAACACGACACGTTGTTGCAAGATGGATTTGAATAAAGCCAAGCCAATAGAAATACGTTCTATTGGCCAGTCATGTGTTAGCTGCCCCGATGACTTGAAATTAACATTTTGCGCTACCAAATATAAAGAAAGTCTATTTGAGTCAATCTGCAATGATTCAATCTCAACAGCTGTCTGTGACAAATCACTCAGCTGTTTCTCAATACTCTGCTCAATGGCATTAGAGAAATCTGGACTTAAACGAATAGCTGATGTCAACAAAGCTATGCCCATTAGCATAAGAGCTAACAGGTAGAATATAGATTCAATAATTCGTTTTAGTACGTTAGGCATTAGTATCTAGTTTACTGAATGAACTACAGTAGGACCACATCAAACTGCTCCTGAGAATACATCGTTTCAACCTGTAGTTTGATCGTTTTATCGATGAACTCTTCTAATTCAGCCAAGCTATTTGATTCCTCATCTAGCAAGAGTTCAACTACATCCGGCGATGCCAACACCATTAGTTGATCAGCCTCATACTTTCGTGCTGCACGCATAATCTCTCGAAACAATTGATAACATACAGTCTCTAGGCTTTTAACTGAACCACGTCCAGCACAGGCCGAACAGACTTCACATAATGTATGTTCAAGGCTCTCACGTGTACGCTTGCGCGTCATCTCAACTAAGCCTAATGGTGAGACATCACATATTTTTGTTTTTGCTCTATCTTTTTCTAAAGACTTTTCTAATGCACGTAGTACTTGTCGCTTATGTTCATCCTCTTCCATATCAATGAAATCAATAATAATAATGCCACCGAGATTACGTAGCCGTAGCTGTCTGGCAATAGCATGCGCCGACTCAAGGTTCGTCTTGAATATAGTCTCAGCTAAATTACGATGACCAATAAAGGCACCAGTATTTACATCAATAGTCGTCATTGATTCCGTCTGATCAAAAACCAAATGACCACCTGATTTGAGCATGACTTTACGTTGTAGTGCACGTTCCAGCTCATCTTCAATACCATGCATATCAAAGATAGGACGCGCACCTTTGTAATGTTGGATGCGATTAGCTAGTTCAGGAACTAACTTTTCTGCAAAATTTCGCATAGCCCCTACAGTCTCTCGAGAGTCTACATGGATATTCTCAATATCATCGGTATTCATATCACGCAATGTGCGGATTTCTATTGGTAGGTCTGAATAAACCTCAGAGACCGAATCAAATTTTCCAATGTTTTCTACAATCGTAGTCCACAATCTGAGTAGAAAACGCAGGTCACGTTTGAGCTCATCACTGCTCGCTGATTCAGCCGCCGTACGCAAAATACAGCCGTAGGGTGAATTCTGTTCTACTAAAATCTGCTCCATTAACTCAGTTAGCCGGCTGCGTTCAGACTCATCTTCTAAGCGTGCAGACAAGCGCACACCTTTCGCATAAGGCATGAGTACAACATAACGCGATGGAATCGTGATATTAGTCGTCAGACGCGCACCTTTAGTACCAAGTTGGTCCTTCACTACTTGAACTAGGACTTGCTGCCCATCATGCAATAAATTAGCTATTGCCTCGTGTTCGACAGTCTCGTTATCAGCGCTAATTGAAACTGAGCCATGCGGCAATTGAGTCACATCTGAAGAATGAATAAAGGCAGCTTTTTCCAGACCAATATCAACGAACGCAGCATCCATTCCAGGCATGACGCGGCTGACACAACCTTTAAAAATATTACCAACCAAACCACGTTTAGCTAAACGTTCAAGATGTACTTCTTGCAACACACCATTTTCAACGACTGCTACTCGGCGCTCTCTAGGAGTAATATTAATTAATATTTCTTCGCTCAATGTCGGTACTCAATGTCGATTATCTAAAATTAATTTTACTGTTGTATTACAGGTAGAGTTTGTATTTCCAGCTCGGCCAATAACTGCATTAATTCATATAATGGCAAACCGACTACTCCACTGTAACTACCTTTGATACTACTAACAAAACCAGCCCCTAGGCCTTGAATAGCATAACCACCGGCCTTATCTAATGGCTCCCCTGAAGCCCAGTAAGCTTGGGCCTCTTTGAGACTAATCTGCCGGAAAAACACTTCTGTTACTGACATGGCCTGTAAACTATGTACTTGAGATAAGACGCTCAAGCCAGTGTAAACCCGATGAGTACGACCAGAAAGTGCCATCAAGTTAGCGCAGGCCTCTGCCTCACTCTGTGGTTTAGGCAATATCTTTTGATCCAAGCAGACTATGGTATCAGCGCCTATTATCGCACAATTAGCAGGGCTATTAGATTGTCCAACTAGCGCCTTCTGAAGCGCCATACGCTGTACATAATCGACCGCAGACTCGGTTTCTATTTGAGTTTCATCAATATGACTAGCTGCTACCGTAAAAACCAACTGTATTTGCTTTAGTAGCTGTGCACGTCGCGGAGAGGCTGAGGCTAGGACAATATCCATAGCCAGAACTAGACTCGGTGATACGGGTGATTATTCAGAATAGTCCAGGCGCGATAAAATTGCTCTAGAAATAAAACGCGTGCAAGTTCATGCGGCAGAGTCATACGTGACAGGCCCAAAAGAAAATCAGCCTTATTACGTACTGCCTCATTCACACCATCTGCACCAGCAATAATAAAATAGACATCTCTACCCATTAACTGCCACGACTCGACCTTGCTAGACAGCCCTTTAGAGTCTAATTGCTGCCCGCGCTCATCCAGTAGCACCAGCAGAGCACCAGGGCTCATTTTTTCTTCCAACTTAGACCATTCTTCTGCCCGCACAACCTCTAACACACTATTTTTAGTGCGCTTGATAGGTGTAACTCTAGCCTCAGAAAACTTCACTTGAGCAGTAATGCGGTTTAAATAAAATTCAGCCGCCTGTTCTGCCCATGGCCGTGGGCGCTCACTCATGTATAAAAAGTTAAAACGCATCCATTTAAGCAGGTGTTGATAATTCAGCAGATCGATCAACCTGCCAAAGCTTTTCTAGACCGTAAAATTCACGTGTCTCAGGCAACATAATGTGGACAACAACATCATAGAGATCGATCAGCACCCATGCTCGATCACGTTCAACCCCAATAATGCTAGCGCCCTTCTTCTTTGCTGTTTCAACCACACTATTAGCTAATGCTTGAACGTGACGATCAGAGGTGCCGCTGGCAACCACCATGATATCGGTAACATTAATTTTTTTTCTGACGTCAATTGCAATTACATCATTGGCCTTTACATCAGCCAAGGCTTCATTAACCAACTCCAGTACGTTTTCAGGTTTCACATGTGCTCCTAGCGTTAATCATTAAGATATAACTGATTGCGTTTAATATAATTCCAGATACCCCCTGGCATCTTGAATCGTGGCTGTTCATCTTTTTTAATCATCTCTCGTATCTCAGTGGAAGAGATATCTAACATCTCAATATCGGTCATATAAATATGACCATACATAGTGTTTTCTAGTTCCTGGAAGTCCTCACACAGGTATTGATCCAGCCAGGCTCGTACATCACCGTCTAAGGGCAACTCATACCCGGGACGACGTAGGACTAAGACATGACAGTAGCGCATGATTTCTGTCGCAAGATGCCAATTCGGAAAACCAATCAAGGCATCCATTCCCAATAACCAGAATAGCTTATTTTTAGTAGGTTCTTCATTAGCCATTTCTCTCAGTGTCAGCACACTAAAGGATGGCTCTACTCGATCTAACTCACGCCGATCAGCCTTAAAAATCTCGCTATTAGATGCGACCATTTTCACCATCTGCCAGCGTTGCTCATCTGAAGCAAAAGTTTGTTGTTTGAATGGTGATACTTTACACGGCAACAATCGCACTTGATCCAAACCATACCGGTTGGTGACTTCCATACAGGGTTTAATATGACCAAAATGTATAGGGTCGAACGACCCTCCAAGGACGCCTATGTATTGTTGCTGTTTAGTCACACACACTCCGCAATAGCGATCTGGTCTGACTACTCACGTATATTGCCTGAACCATAGACAACATACTTCTGCGTAGTCAGACCCTCTAAACCCACTGGACCTCGCGCATGCAATTTATCAGTACTGATTCCAATCTCAGCGCCTAAACCATATTCATAACCATCAGCAAAACGAGTTGATGCATTCACCATAACTGAACTCGAATCGATAGCACGAACAAAACGACGTGCCACTGTATAGTTCTCGGTAACAATCACATCTGTATGATGAGAACCATAGTGTTCAATGTGCTCAATAGCTTGAGCCAGATCTTCAACTATTTTGACCGCTAGAATGGGACCTAAATACTCTGTTTCCCAATCAGCTTCAATAGCATCAGTGAGCCCTTCAACTAGCTTCTGACTAAGGGCACAGCCACGTAATTCGACGTCAAATTTTTCATACGCTTTCTGTAGATCAGGCAATAAAGTAGCAGCAATATCTTTATGTAGTAGTAGCGTTTCCATCGCATTACAGACACCAAAGCGATGTGTTTTGGCATTAACTGCAATCGCTAAGGCCTTTTCTAGATCGGCATCAGCATCGACATAAACATGGCAGTTACCATCCAAATGCTTTATCACTGGGATAGTTGCCTCACGACTGACGCGTTCAATCAGACCTTTACCGCCACGTGGCACAATAACACTGACATATTGCTGCATCTGAATCAGGTGGCGTACAGCTTCACGATCGGTGGTTGCTACCACCTGTACTGCTGCTGCAGGCAAACCCGCTGCCGCTAATGATTCTTGAATCAACTTACCTATCGCTTGATTTGAATGTATTGCCTCAGAGCCGCCACGTAAAATAGCAGCATTGCCAGACTTCAAACATAGAGCAGCAGCATCAGCCGTCACATTAGGACGTGATTCATAGATAATACCGATAACCCCTAAAGGTACTCTCATCTGACCGACCTCAATACCAGAAGGACGCACTGCAGAGTTAGACACCTGCCCAACTGGATCGGCTAAGCCAGCAACTTGGCGTAGGCCATCAGCCATCCCCGCAATACGTACTGGGTTAAGTTCCAAACGATCCAATAGCGCGGCATCTAAACCATTCAATTTGCCTGCATCAAGATCCAACTGATTCTCAGCAATCAGCATTTCAGCCTCAGCTTCGATATGGTCTGCTAGTGTTAACAGCACTTGATTCTTACTTTCACTAGAAGCCATCGCCATAGCTCGTGCTGCAGCTTTTGCCTGTTCACCTAAAGTAAGCATATACGCCGCTAAGGTCTGCTCTGTCATTTCTGCCCCACATCCATAGATTATCTAATACCCTTCAACGCGCTAACTTAAGCGCTATTTGTGTAAATCCTTGCCATGGTTCACCAATGGCACGTCCTTTGATCATCTGATCAGTCTCGGCACACTTGGCTAACAACGCTTCCAATTGGGCTGGCTTATACTTGCGTGCCTGCATACGCAAGGCATCTCGCTTGCTATAGCTAAATGCATTATGCGCAGCAGTAGCAGAACGGTCTGCACTAGGCATGTTATAGCTTAGTGCACGAACCAGTTCAGCCAAGCCCCAAAGGACTAGGTTTGGGGCTAAGGACTGTGCTTGCAGCTGTTTTAACACACGCACTACCTTGCCACGACTGCCAGCGAGTATGGCATCGACTAGATCAAATACAGTAAACTTGTTTTGATCTTCCATCCAAACATCAGTCTGCGCCAAACCCTCTGCACTCAGCTGCAACAAAGCTAACTTTTCAATTTCTTGTGCCGCTGCCAGCATATTACCTTCCGCCCTCGAGGCAATATATTCCGCTGTTGCTCGCTCGGCCTGTAACCCTTCCATTTGCAGACGTGCTTGCACCCATGTCGTCAGCTCATTTGCCTTTAATGGCCAAACCCGTAGGTGTGCACCAGCCTGGCTAATGCTTTGTACCCATTTAGATTTAAGTGCATTCTTTTCGATCTTACCTGCACGGATCAACAGCACCACATCTTCTGGTAGATTCTGACAATACTCGACCAGTGCTTTACTACCGGCCGTCCCTGGTTTACCACTGGGGAGATTTAATTCGATAAGTTTTTTCTGACTAAATAAGGATAGATTGGTGGTTTCGCTGAGCAGCAGTGACCAGTCGAAACTACGCTCGGCATGATAGCTCTGCCGCTCTTGATGACCGAGATCAAAGGCCCTACGCCGAAGCAATTGCAGCGCTTCATCAATCTGCAATGGCTCTTCACCCGATACCATATAGATTGGTAATAGGGTCTGACTGAGGTGGTCAGTGAGTTGTTGAGGCTTCAGCTCCAAATAGTATTCCGTCTTCTGCGTTATGCTTTATATTTCGTTATTATAGGCCTTTCTTAGTGAATATCCTCGCTTTTTTAGCACTTCCAGCAGAGATCAGAACTAGGCTCCACAGTTATTTTAAAGGTTATATTGGCATGCACACAGAACGTATCGGCTTTATTGGTCCTGGTATTATGGGAAAACCCATGATGCATAACCTCCAGCATGCTGGCTTTTCACTGTCAGTCTATGCTCGCCGCCAAGCCCAGTTGGATGAATTAGGTCTAGCTAATGTTCAGGCTTATAAAACCCCCTCAGAGCTCGCCTCAACGGCCGATATCATTATTAGTTGCGTCTCAGACAGCAGTGATGTCGAGGAGGTCTTAGCTGGCCCTTCAGGGGTAATTCACGGCATCAAGCCTGGTGCCTTAGTCATCGACATGAGTACAATCTCTGCCGAGGTCACCAAACGCCTTGCTAACCAGTTTGAAGCAAAACAAGCAAGTCTCTTAGATGCCCCTGTTTCTGGGGGTGAAGTTGGTGCTATTAATGGCACGCTCTCGATTATGGTGGGTGGTAGTACAACAGACTTTACACGCGCACAGGCAGTGTTTGCTGCCATGGGCAGTAATATTGTGCATATAGGCGATAGTGGCGCCGGCCAGATTGCTAAAGCCTGCAACCAAATCCTAGCAGCACAGACCATGAATGCGGTGGCAGAAGCCTATTTATTGGCACAAAGTGCTGATGTCGATCCGGCCAAGGTGAGAGAGGCTTTACTTGGTGGTTTTGCCTATAGCAGAGTACTTGAACTACACGGGCAACGCATGCTCGAACAAAACTATCAGCCTGGTTTTAAAACCCATTTACATGCAAAGGATCTAGGCATCGCTCTAGATAGCGCCAAGGCCAATCAGATCGATTTACCTGGAGCGACTTTAGCTGCTGAATTACTGCAAAAACTACTTGAGCAGGGCGATGGCGAACTGGATTCAGCGGCCATCGCAAAGATTGTGGGTAGTGGTTAGTTAGTCACGCTTAAGGCTTGTAGACGACGCATGATCAAGCGCGCAGCATCCGTACGCATCTCAGTATAAATCTCTTGTTCTTCGCTCGACTTACCTAACACTGAATTAATATCAAATAAGAATTCGCGGCTGAGCTTTATATTTTGATTCGGCAATAAATTCTTGCCCTCGGCATCTTTCACTGCAACACCAACGACCAATTCAAGTTCATACATACGCGCTTTACCATCCGAATCTACCGATAGAATTCGCTTACTGGTCTTCTCATAGAGCATGTTGATGACGATCGATGCCTGCGTCTGATCAACCAATGGGAATTTATTCTCTTGGAATTGCCGCTGCAGTAAGTCGACCATAATCGTAGCATTACTAACCGTATAGATATGGGTATTAGCAAACTCCGAATCAAGCTTAAGCTTACCTGCAGGCTGAAAGCCACAGGCCGTAAGCAAGCTAATAAGTGCTAACACAGAGATAACTCGAAAAGCGGTTTTCACAATAAATTCCTTATTCATTTCATAAGCGATAAAGACAGCATCTCAGCATGCCTTTAAACTACAATATTGACTAGCTTATTTTTTACCACAATGACCTTACGCAAGGTCTTGCCTTCGATAAAGCTTTGTATCTTTTCACTCGCCAGCGCAGTCGCTTCAATTGTCGCCTGATCGGCATCCGCTGCTATTGAAATCTTATCCCGAAGCTTACCATTGACCTGCACAATTAGTTCGAGACTATCTTGTACTAGGGCCTCATCCAAGCTAACCGGCCAGGCAGCATCTTCTAATGCCTGTTGCTGACCTAGCTCACGCCATAATTGGGTACAGATATGTGGAACTATAGGCGCCAACATCAACACCAATGCCTGAATACCCTCACTGATCACCTGCCGATCCTGTTCATCTGACAGCACATAACTAGTCATTTCGTTGAGCAGTTCCATATTAGCTGCAATCGACGTATTAAACGTATAGCGACGATCAAAATCATCGCTAACCTTAGCAATTGTCAGGTGCACTTTTCGACGCAACTCTTTTTGCTTTACATTTAAATCTTGTTGTTTAAGGGGCTTTATTTCGACTCTAGTTTGCTGCACAAACTGATAGACAAAACGCCATAGTTTCTTCAAGAATCTAGCAGCACCATCAACACCCGTATCGACCCACTCTAAAGAATGCTCTGGCGGCGCCGCAAACATTGTGAATAAACGCACAGTGTCAGCACCAAAGGTTTCGATCAACTGCTCTGGGTCGACCGTATTACCCTTAGATTTAGACATCTTAGTGCCATCTTTTAGCACCATACCCTGTGTTAATAAATTGGTGAATGGCTCATCGCTATCAACCAAACCTTCATCACGCATTAATTTATGAAAAAAGCGTGCATATAAAAGATGCAAGACGGCATGCTCGATACCACCGACATATTGATCTACTGGTAACCAATAGTTTGCACGCTCATCGAGCATTTGTTCTTTATTATCTTGTGAACAGTAACGTGCGTAATACCAGCTTGATTCAAAAAACGTGTCGAAAGTATCAGTTTCGCGACGCGCCGCCTTGCCACACTCTGGGCAGTTGACCGCGGCAAAGGATTCTATTTTATCTAAAGGTGAGCCTGCACCGGTTACGACTACATCTGTTGGCAGTTCCACTGGCAAATCCGACTCAGGCACGGGTACGGCACCACAGTCATCACAATAGATCACAGGGATTGGACAGCCCCAATAGCGTTGACGGGAAATCCCCCAGTCACGCAGACGATAATTAACTCGGTGCTCACCCTGTTCAGCAGCTTCGATATGTTGTGTTATTGCTACAAAAGCCTGCTTTGAGGTCAAACCATCCCATGTTGCAGAGTTGATTAGTTGACCATGCTCACAAAAGGCAGCTTCAGTAATATTGTGTTCACTGTTATCTAAAGGAGTAATAACCTGCTTGAGTGGCAATGCATACTTTTTTGCAAATTCCCAATCGCGCTGATCATGTGCAGGCACGCTCATCACTGCACCACTGCCATATTCGATCAAGACAAAATTAGCGATCCATACGGGCACTAACTCACCTGTAATTGGATGATGGGCATTCAAGCCAGTGGCACAACCCAATTTTTCCATCGTACTGAGATCAGCCTCAGCTACCTTTCCCTGCCGGCATTGCTCAACGAAGGCTTTGACTTCATCATTATTCGCAGCCACTGCCTGTGCTACCGGATGTTCCGCTGCAATTGCAACATACGTCACACCCATCAGGGTATCAGGCCGTGTGGTATATACTTCTAGCGCATCGAAATCAGCCGCCATTTCAAAACGTAGTTGCAAGCCCTCTGAACGTCCTATCCAGTTCTGCTGCATAGTCCGAACTTGCTCTGGCCAACCCTCGAGTTGTTTTACATCTTCTAATAACTCATCAGCATACTGCGTGATCTTTAGGAACCATTGTGAGATTTCTCGGCGTTCAACTAAAGCACCTGAACGCCAGCCACGACCATCGATTACCTGCTCGTTAGCAAGTACCGTCTGATCTTCTGGATCCCAGTTTACGATTGCTTTTTTCTTATATACCAAACCTTTCTTTAGCAGCCGCGTAAATAACCACTGTTCCCAGCGGTAGTAATCTGGTTTACAGGTTGCCAGTTCGCGTTGCCAGTCATAAGCAAAACCCAATCGCTGTAGCTGTGCACGCATATAACTAATATTTTCATCAGTCCATTGTGATGGTGCAACTTTATTCTTAAGTGCCGCATTTTCTGCTGGTAAACCAAATGAATCCCAACCCATAGGCTGCATCACATTCTTACCCAGCATGCGCTGATATCGGCTGATAACATCACCAATAGTGTAATTACGAACATGACCCATATGTAAGCGACCACTAGGGTATGGAAACATACTCAAGCAGTAGAATTTCTCTCGGCTGCTATCTTCAGTCGCACTGAATATCTGGTTGTCTGACCAGTAAGTTTGGATCTCTGATTCGATCTGACTGGCTTGGTAATTTTCTTCCATAGTTCTTATTCTTTTTTCACTTGGCTGCTTATGGGCTAATTGGAATATAGGTAAAACCTACCTACTACACTTCAGACTGATTTAGCACGTCCAGAGGCTGGCCCTAATGCTATCACTAAAAGTCCTAGCGTTAGGACGAGAATGGCCCAATCACCCCAATAGGAATAGGGTGTATGGCCTCTACGTGCCGGCACTTCGGCAGTTAAAGTCTGACGTTTAAATTGCTCTGTTTGCTGTAATACACGCCCCATAGGATCGATTACAGCACTGATACCAGTCGAGGCTGAGCGTAGTAAATAACGTTCTGTTTCACGCGCCCTGACACGTGCAATTTGTAGATGCTGATGTGGCGCTAAGGAGTTTCCAAACCAACTATCATTGGTCACATTAATCAAAATTTGGGCCTGTGGTAATGAACGAATGATCTCACGACCAAAGATTGCTTCATAACAAATTGAGATGCCTACTGGAATGCCCGCAATAGATAACAATGGCTGCCCTATTCCTGAGCTTAAATCAGACATCGGTATGGTGACAAATCGTCGAAAAATATCAAATACCCATCGTAATGGTAAATATTCACCAAACGGTACTAGATGCTGTTTATCGTATTTCTGTAATCCTTCACCAACTACAACTACTGAATTATAGATTTTTTCCGGTTGCTTCTGATATCGAAATGAACCACTGAGTAATTGTGTTGAACTAGCGATCAGCTGATTACGAAAATCTCCTAAAAAATCACGTTCAGCGATACGAAAATAGGTAGGAATAGCCGTTTCTGGCCAGATGATGACATCACGATCTAGATGCTGTTGACTCATCTCAAGGTAGACTGCATATATTTCTGCATGCCGATCTTGTGACCATTTCATTTCAATTGGAATATTGCCCTGCATGATAGCCACCTTCAAACTGGATCCAGTGACGTCCTCAGTCCATTGATGCTGGCCCAGAATCAATAGCAAACCAAATAACAATAGACTGACTGCTGCTGGCAGTTTAAATGCTCTCGGCGAATGTCTGAGCGTACGCAATGCTGCTGAAAGCAATAAAGCCAAGGCTAGTATCACAGCAGTTGCACCAAGCGTACCAAAAACGGGTAAGACACCCTGCAATGGTGAGTCGATTACGCTATGCCCTAGTAATAGCCAAGGAAAACCGGTAAATAACCAGCTCCTGAGCCATTCCATGAGCAGCCATAAGGCGATAAAGATTAGCTCACCCGCTAATACTGATGGACAACGTGATTCCAGCCGTGACACCAGTAGCAAGCAGCCACTCGTAAAAAGACTCAGGACTGTTATAAAAAAAAGCGTGATTAAAGTGGCAGCTAGCCAAGGGGCTTGACCAAACTCATACACACTATTAAATACCCAGGAAGTACCTAAGCCAAAATAACCCAGGCCAAAATACAACCCGGTTAAGGCAGGTCGTTGCAGTCGATGATGCAATAAGCGTAGAACGGCAATTGCAATTAAAGCTACCCACCATAGCTTAAATGGGGAAAAAGCAAATACAGTGAGAGCACCGACCGGAAAAGCGAGTAACGGCGATTGCATTAGCTTGGTTGGCAGAGCAAACACCGACTCAATCTCTACGTGCGGCTAACTTTTAATAAATGCAGTCGACGACTGTCAGCACGTACAACTTCAAATATTAATTTCTGGTGATGTATTTTTTCACCACTCTTAGGAACTCGACCAAATTGCTTAGTAACAAGGCCACCGATGGTATCAAAGTCATCCTCAGCCAACATCACATCAAAGAATTCATTAAAGTCTTCAACTGGGGTTAGGCCCTTAACCAAGGCATACTGTTTTTCTTCTGAATAGGTAATATATTGATCTTCTTCTAGATCATGTTCATCACTGATATCACCAACAATCTGCTCTAAAACATCTTCAATCGTAACCAATCCTGACACACCGCCATATTCATCAACGATAATCGCCATATGGTTACTTGATTTACGAAACTCGTTAAGTAGCACATTGAGACGTTTGCTCTCTGGCGACATATACGCCGGTCGCAGAATATCGCGAATACTAAATTCATCGGTGTTGCTGTCGACCAAGTAACGCAATAAATCTTTCGCCAGCAAAATACCGACCACTTCATCACGGCTTTCACCAATAACTGGAAATCTAGAATGTGCGGATTGAATAATAATCGGCAACATTTCTTGCACTGAGAGCTTCTCATCAACTACGACCATTTGTGATCGTGGAATCATAATGTCGCGCACTTGCATTTCAGACACCTGTAAGGCGCCTTCAATCATGGTTAAAGCACTGGAATCGAACAAATTACGTTCTTGTGCATCCTGTAGGATCTCAACTAATTCCTGACGATCCTTGGGTTCACCAAGAAAGAATTGATTAAGTCGGGCAAGCCAAGTTTTTGGCGTCACGGGGTCAGCCACGGCGGTTGCACTTGGTCGCTGCACCTAGGTCAGCAAAATAGAGAGTTGTCGTCACGTTAGTGATAGGGATTTTCAAATCCTAGTTTTTTAAGAACTGCTGTTTCTGTATCTTCCATACGCTCGGCATCTGCCTCTTCGTAGTGATCAAAACCTAGCAAATGCAGAATACCATGCACGGTGAGATGCGCCCAGTGGCTAAGTTCACTTTTACCCTGCTGCTCTGCTTCGGCACTGACCACAGGGGCACAAATCACGATATCCCCTAAAAATATAATCTCTGATACAGATTCTTCTACCGTACTTCCCTCAGGTATTGCTGCTAGCTGTTGCCAATCCGCTGGTAGTTCTGTTGGCAGCTCACAAGGAAAGGCCAAAACATTGGTAGTCCCTGCTTTATTACGATATTGCTGATTTAAGCCAGCCATTTCATCACGATCGACAATGCGAAGAGATACATCTGATGCAGCTTCAACCATTGGATCTATAGCCGTTGCCCATGTTTGAAAAAGTTCAGCACTCGGCGCTGTAGGAAAATCGGCTGCCGTCTGCAGCCCGATGGTGATCATGATGGATCTTGAGCATGCTGTGACTTATCGTAGTCGTCATACGCTTCGATAATATGTTTAACCAGCGGATGTCGTACGACATCACCCGATTTAAAATGATTAAATTTAATTTTTTCAACATCACTCAAAACTTCAATCGCATTACGCAACCCTGACATGCGTGGGTTCGGTAAATCAATCTGGGTCACATCACCCGTGACAACGGCCTTAGAACCAAAACCAATACGTGTTAGAAACATCTTCATTTGGTCTTTAGTTGTATTTTGCGCCTCATCTAAAATAACAAAAGAATCATTCAAGGTACGGCCGCGCATATAGGCTAAAGGAGCCACCTCAATAATAGTTTTTTCAATCAACTTATTTACCCGATCAAAACCCATCATTTCATATAACGCGTCATATATGGGCCGCAGGTAAGGATCAATCTTTTGCGATAGGTCTCCCGGCAAAAATCCTAGTCTTTCACCTGCTTCCACAGCCGGGCGAACTAGCACTAAGCGCTGCACCTTCTCTGAGTCCAATGCTTCAACTGCACAGGCGACGGCTAGATAAGTCTTACCTGTACCCGCTGGGCCGATACCAAACGTAAGATCATTCTTCAATACATCACGGACATACCTTTCCTGATTCTTGCCTCGTGGCTTAATAATGCTACGTCGTGTGCGAATCACGACATCTGATGATTTTTCAGATTCACCGTTATTGATGCTTTCAACTTCAGAAGATTGTAAATGCAAGTGGATGAGCTCCTTAGTCAGCTCCTCTTTACGAGTTACTGAGTATAGATTTTTGATGATTTTAGTCGCCGTCCGGATGTTTTCTGCACCACCTGAAATATTGAATAAGTTACCACGATGACTAATCTCAACGGCAAGGCGTTCTTCAAGCTGTTTCAGGTGCTGATCAAACGGACCACAAAGATTGGCTAGACGTGGATTCTCACTCGGCAAAAGAGTGAGTCTTACGGTATCCAATGGCGTACTCAATGAGTTATCCTAATCTTCAAGAAACTAGGATTCCACGTAATGAATTGGGGTTGGCCTCGGTAATCTTTACCTTAACTAATTGGCCATAGGTATCCTCACTCGCAGCAAAATTAACCACACGATTGTTTTCGGTCCGTCCAGCAACTTCTTGCGTATTCTTTTTCGATGGCCCATTAACTAACACCACCTGTTCACTACCCACCATATTGGTCGAGATCTCGCTTGCCATCTGCAAAATACGAGCCTGCAAAATTTGTAGTCGTTCCTTCTTCACAGCGAGTGGTGTCTCATCAAGTAAATCTGCTGCTGGAGTACCAGGACGCGCACTAAAGATAAAACTAAAGGAGTAATCATAAACGACATCTTCGATCAGCCGCATGGTGTCTTCAAAATCTTTATCCGACTCCCCAGGGAAGCCAATAATAAAGTCTGAAGACATACTGATATCAGGGCGATGAGTCCGTAACTTACGTACTCTGGATTTATATTCCAAGGTGGTATACCCGCGTTTCATTGCCGCAAGAATACGGTCAGATCCACTTTGAATTGGCAGATGCAGATGATTCACTAGCTTGGGTATTTCCGAATAGGCTTCAATCAGCTCATCACTAAATTCTAACGGATGAGATGTGACGTAACGAATACGTTCAATCCCCTCTATCTCAGCTACATAATGTAATAACAAGGCAAAGTTTGCTGTTTGCCCTCCATCCATTACGCCGTAATAACCATTTACGTTTTGCCCTAGCAGGGTAATCTCTTTCACCCCTTTCTCAGCAAGCTGGAGGATCTCAATCAGAACGTCATTCAGTGGTCGACTAATCTCTTCACCACGAGTGTAAGGCACGACACAATACGAGCAGTATTTACTGCAACCTTCCATGATAGAAACAAAGGCACAGGGCCCTTCCACTCTAGGTACTGGCAAGCTGTCAAATTTTTCAATCTTAGGAAAGGAAATATCAACCACGGCCTTACCTTGATCTCTAGCTTGATCAATCATATTGGGTAGCCGATGCAGTGTTTGCGGACCGAATACGACGTCCACCTGTGGTGCACGGCGTTTTAACGCCTCACCTTCTTGACTAGCAACACAGCCACCGACACCAATAATTAGCTCTGGATTCTTTACCTTCAACTTTTGCCATTGACCTAATTGCGAAAACACCTTCTCTTGTGCTTTTTCCCGAATAGAACAGGTGTTTAGTAACAGAACATCCGCTTCTTCCGGATTATCGGTTAGCTGCATATCTTTGGCATCGATAAGAACATCCGCCATTTTGTCCGAGTCATACTCGTTCATTTGGCAGCCATGCGTTTTAATAAATACTTTTTGCTTCATACGTGCATTGTATCAACGATTGCGCATGATGGTATGCCCCAAACATTACAATTATGCTATTAAATAGAGGTAGTTCTTATAAATTAAGCAGACAAACCATGATAATTGGCTTGGGCTAATTGGCATCACCTACAACGCGAGGTAGTATGGACGGCTAATGATCTACTCCTAGATAGAAATCACCGTCCTCAAGTTACCGGTATTCTGGCAAAACCATGCATTTATTACGTTATTTCTACTCAAGCTATCCTAGGCGCACCATCATCGTCTGCATCGCAGTCACCTTTGCCAGCCTAATTACTGCCGCCACATTAATGGCCATGCCTGTTTTGCTGATCAGTATGGCTGGTAAACAGACCGCCAAAGTGCAGATGTTTTTCCAGTTCTTTGAAAACATAGGCATCACACCCACCACTGAGAATATGGTCACGTTCCTATTAGTGGGCATCACTGTACAAAGTATTATTGTGGGTATTGCACGAGTTTATGCTGGTTTCACTGTAGCTAAAATTGTTAAAGACCTGCGCATCCACTTGCTTACTTCGGTATCTCAAACAGAGTGGAAGTTTTTTACCAGTCGTTCTAGCGGTGAGTACACCGCAGCATTAGTCAGTGAGGCTGAGCGCTCTGGCCAGGGTTATATGACGATTGTTGATATCGTCTGCATTATTGTTCAAATGATTGCATATCTCACGGTGGCTTTTCTTATCTCCTGGGAAGTTGCCATGATCGCTATAATCACCAGCCTTTTACTTGTATTACTGTTCAGTCGCTTAGTTAGATACAGTCGTCAAATCGGTACTGACACCACCTTTATTATAAGAAAAATTACATCGCAACTAACCGATTCCTATCGCAGTATTAAGCCACTAAAGGCAATGGCGAGGGAGCGGCATGTACAAGCTGTACTCGATAGCTATGCAAAACAACTCAAAGTAACCTATCGAAAATCAACTATCGCATCAGAAACCCTAGATATGCTGCAAGAAATCATTCTGATGACGACCATCGTGCTCACTGTCTATTTTTCCTTCCGTCATCTAGAACTACCTCTCGCTTATGGCTTTATTCTAGTGATCTTATATCTACGCTCGATGAAATTTTTTGGTAAGGCACAAAAACTCTACCAGAAGTTTGTCGATGATAATGAAGCGTATAGAGAGATCGTTGAACTCATTGACCTCAATACAAAGAATGCTGAACGTCGAGATGGATCTAAACAGCACTTACTAAATGGCGATATTTGTTTTCAAAACCTCAGTTTCAGCCATCCTGATAAACCAGTACTGACCGGAGCTATGGCTGTCATTCATCAGCATAAGTTGAATTCATTCATTGGCCCATCGGGTGCCGGTAAGACTACGCTAGTTGATCTACTCTGCGGCTTACATCAACCTAGTGGCGGACAAATATTAATTGATGGTATTCCATTAGATGAATTAGACATTCAGCATTGGCGTCAACAAATTGGCTATGTCACACAGGAAAATAGCCTGTTAAATTCAAGCATTAAAGACAATGTCACTTTAGGTGACCCAAGCTATAGCAGTGATGAAGTGACTACCGCTCTAGCAAAGTCTAAGGCACTCGACTTTGTCGCAAAGTTACCCTTAGGCATAGAGACACTGGTAGGTGAAAATGGTGCCCAGTTATCAGGTGGTCAACGTCAACGAATCTTAATTGCACGCGCCTTGGTGCACTCACCTCGCTTACTCATACTAGATGAGGCAACCAGCGCATTAGATAGTGAGACAGAGCTAGCCTTGAGTCAGATATTCAAAGAGCTCAGCCGAGAAATCACGGTCATCTCTATCTCTCATCGTCCTGCTATCGTCGATGTATCTGATCATGTTTATCAGCTTGGCGACGGTAAGCTATCTGAAGTTATGGCATAAAAAAAGGCTACAGAATAAATTCTGTAGCCCTCTTAATACCCAACTAAAGCCTGATCTGAAAGCCCTAACCGTTAATCCAGAATTACTCGACTAAAACGGGATATCATCATCGAAGTCATCAGCCATACCTGCACCTGCTGGAGCTGATGTATTACTACTCGCTGGTGCCGCAGAGGTTTGATTATTACTACTGTCAAAACCTGTAGAGCCTGAGCTTGACGCCCCTGAAGATGCTGACCCACGGCCACCTAGCATCTGCATCTCGTTCGCTACGATCTCTGTAGTGTAACGATCAGCACCGCCCTGGTCTTGCCACTTTCGTGTTTGTAACTTCCCTTCAACATATACCTGTGAGCCTTTCCGTAAGTATTCACCTGCAATCTCAGCCAACTTGCGATAAAAGACGATACGATGCCATTCAGTACGCTCTTGTTTCTCACCAGTACTTTTATCATTCCAGCTTTCTGATGTCGCTACCGTGATATTACAGACCGCGCCACCACTGGGCATATATTTTACTTCCGGATCTTGTCCTAAATTACCGACAATAGTCACCTTATTGATACCTCTAGCCATGTTTCCCCCTCGTGAGCTAATTGGAATTAGCAAATTTTTCGATACATTCTTGTTCTATAAAACGTTGCTTATCGATGCGCAAATAAGCCACACCTTGCTCACCGATAACAGCGGCGTCTAAGACACCTTCAAAATCTTGTAACTGCTGTGCTACTACAGCAGCTTGTTGTGACCCCATCACACCTACTTGAAAACTATAACTAGGCCGATGATCTGGCTTACGCATACTGAATGCTACTAGAAACCATAGCGTAAGCATAATCGCAGCGAACAAAAATACGCCACTGGCGTCATATCGTTGCAGAATCAAGCCTGACGCACTACCACCAACGAAGGCGCCAAAGAATTGGCTACTTGAAAACACCCCCATAGCTGCGCCCTTATTACCTGCATTACAAGTTTTTGAGACCAGTGATGGCAAGGTTGCTTCCAATAGATTAAATCCCCAAAAAAACACTACCATCGCAAGTATGAAGGACCAAAAGCTGAGATTAGCCTGAAATAGGCACAGTTGAGACAAAATACAGAGAAAAATGGCAGCTAATAGGACCTCTTTCGTCTTTTGTTTTTTCTCGCTAAAAATAATGCTTGGAATTAACAATATAATCGAAACTAGCATGACTGCAAGATAGACCTGCCAGTGATCAGCCATGTCTAATGCAAATTGTTTTTGCAACATACTTGGCACCACAACAAATACCGCTGTCAACACCATATGCAGGATAAAGACACCAAAATCCAAACGTAGTAATTGAGCATTATTAATTGCCAGACCCAAGCCATGTCGACCAACCGATAGTTCAGATTGCATCTTTGGTAATTGAACGTTAGGCACTAGAAATAAAATAATTAGGATACCTAGCAGCGCCAATACAGCTGTCAGCCAAAAGATCCCCGGGACACCAAACCAAGCCTGCAGTACTGGACCTAGAATCAATGCCAACATGAATGAGAATCCTATACTGCCACCAATAATCGCCATGACCTTTGTGCGATGCTGTTCTCGCGTCAAATCAGCGGCTAACGCCATGACAGCAGCTGCAATCGCTCCCATGCCCTGCAAGGCACGACCTATGATAATCCACTCTATGCTGGTTGCTAAGGCTGCAACCACGCTACCCAATGCAAACAACAGTAAGCCAAAAATAATGACTGGCTTACGCCCGATACGATCTGACCAGATACCAAAAGGAATCTGAAATATAGCCTGTGTTAAGCCATAGATACCTATCGCCACACCAATCAGAAAAGGAGTGATATCAGCAAGCTTCTCGGCGTACAACACAAATACCGGCAAGATCATAAACAAGCCCAGCATTCGTGTGGAGTAGATTAAGGCAAGTGAAATTGCCGCGCGACGCTCAATCGAATTCATTCTGTTGGCTCATGTTGTATACATCGACTTAATTATTTTGCGTCAGCTTATGGAAACCACGTATATTAGCAAGTTTACCCCCAGCGAAGGAACTAGACGCCTGTAAATATGACCGCGATACAGATCAGAGGGGCGCGTACCCACAACCTAAAAAATATAGACATTGATCTCCCGCGCGATCAACTCATTGTGATTACAGGGCTATCCGGCTCTGGAAAATCATCATTGGCATTCGATACTATTTTTGCCGAAGGCCAACGCCGCTATGTAGAGTCTTTATCAGCCTACGCTAGACAATTTTTGGCGCGTATGGAAAAGCCTGATGTCGACACCATCGAGGGCTTATCTCCTGCTATCTCGATTGAACAGAAATCGACCTCACATAACCCGAGATCGACTGTTGGCACCATTACTGAGATCTATGACTATCTTCGCTTGCTTTATGCACGCGTGGGCACACCTATGTGCCCAACGCATGCCCTAGCCCTCAATGCGCAGACTATTAGTCAGATGGTCGATCAAGTCATGAAAATGCCTGCTGATAGCCGCTTAATGCTGTTAGCACCCGTGGTCCAGAACCGCAAAGGTGAGCATATCCAGCTGTTACAACAAATGCATGCACAGGGATTTTTGCGTGCACGTATTGATGGTGAAGTATATGAACTGGATGAGCCACCAAAATTAGATCTACGCAAGAAACATACCATCGAAGTCGTGATCGACCGCTTCAAGGTAAAGCCTGATATTGAACAGCGTTTAGCAGAATCCTTCGAAATGGCCTTAAAACTCGCCGATGATATCGCTGAGATTGCCTTTATCGATGACCCTAAGGCTGAGTCAGTTGTTTTCTCAGCACGTTTCGCCTGTCCGAAATGTGGTTATAGCGTAACTGAATTAGAACCTCGTCTATTCTCATTCAATAACCCTATTGGTGCATGTTCTAGCTGTGATGGCTTAGGTATTGAAGAATATTTTGAGTCTGAATTGATTGTTGCCTCACCACACTTAAGTTGTGCCGGCGGGGCTATTCGAGGTTGGGATCGACGCAATGCACATTACTCACAGATGCTTGCTTCCTTAGCAGAACATTACTCTTTTGATGTCGAAACTCCATTCCAAGATTTACAGGCATCAGCACAAGACATCATTCTTTACGGCAGTGGAGATGAGATCATTGAATTCAACTATATCAATGAACATGGGAAAAATAGTACACGCTCACACACCTTTGAAGGCATTATTCCGATCATGCAACGTCGGTATCGTGAAACCGATTCCAGCATGGTACGTGATGAGCTAAGTAAGTATTTAGCACAGCAAAAATGTGATAGTTGTGCAGGTGAACGCCTAAATGAAGCAGCTCGAAATGTCTTTATTTGTGAACGTAATCTGCCTTCCATTGCACGCATCTCGATTCGTGAAGCCTTACATTTTTTCGATACGCTACAATTACAAGGGCAAGCAGCTAAAGTTGGCGATAAGATTATCAAGGAAGTACGAGCACGCCTCTCTTTCCTTGTCGATGTTGGTTTAGACTATCTTAGTCTTGAACGCAGTGCAGACACGCTCTCTGGTGGTGAAGCCCAACGTATTCGATTAGCTTCACAGATTGGCTCTGGCCTAGTTGGCGTCATGTATGTGTTGGACGAACCTTCCATCGGCCTACACCAACGTGACAACCAACGACTGATTAATACTTTAGTTCGCTTACGTGACCTCGGTAACACAGTTATCGTAGTCGAGCATGATGAGGAAGCTATTCGGGCAGCAGATTATGTTGTTGATATCGGTCCTGGCGCTGGCATTCATGGTGGTGAAATCATTTCTGCTGGTACACCAGAATATGTAGCTCAAGATCAAGGCTCTTTGACAGGTCAGTATTTATCAGGTGCTCTCAAGATTGATGTACCAGAAAAACGCCATCCAGTAGATGAAAATCGCATCTTAAGCATTCGTGGTGCCACTGGTAATAATCTAAATGATGTCGATGCTGATTTCCCACTAGGCTTATTTGTTGCTGTGACTGGTGTATCAGGCTCTGGAAAGTCAACTTTAGTCAATAATACCTTGTATGCTGCACTTGCTCGCAAACTGAATAAATCCAGCATTTATTGTGAGCCTTATCGTGAAATCGAAGGTCTAGAACATATCGATAAGATTGTGGATATCGATCAAAGCCCTATTGGTCGTACACCACGATCTAACCCTGCAACCTATACAGGCCTATTTACACCTATCCGAGATTTATTTGCGGGCACACAGGAGTCAAGAGCACGTGGTTACACACCAGGACGCTTTAGCTTCAACGTTAAAGGTGGTCGATGTGAGTCCTGCCAAGGTGATGGCGTGATACGTGTTGAGATGCATTTCCTGCCAGATGTCTATGTCCCTTGTGAAATGTGTAAGAGCAAGCGCTACAACCGCGAGACACTTGAGATTCTTTACAAAGGTAAGAACATCTATGATGTCTTACAGATGACGATCGAAGACGCTGTTGAGTTCTTTAATGCAGTGCCTTCAATTAAGCGTAAGTTAGAAACCCTCTGCTCGGTAGGTCTGACCTATATCACCCTCGGGCAGAGTGCGACCACTCTCTCTGGTGGTGAAGCACAACGGGTGAAACTATCCCGTGAGCTCTCAAAAAGAGATACTGGGAAAACACTTTATATCCTTGATGAACCAACTACCGGATTACACTTCCACGATGTTGCACAGCTCCTAGGAGTGCTACATAAACTACGCGAACAAGGCAATAGTGTGATCGTCATTGAACATAATCTAGATGTTATTAAGACAGCGGACTGGATGATCGATCTTGGCCCTGAGGGTGGCTCAGGAGGTGGTGATATCGTTGCTACCGGGACACCAGAAGAAGTCAGCAACAATCCAAAGTCACATACAGGTAGTTATTTAAAAGCGCTATTACCAGGAGCAGATTAGCTCAGAGGAAATATAAAAATGTAGGCATAAAAAAAGCCAGAACAAGTCTGGCTTTTTTTATGAAATAAATCACTTAAGCTTATTCTGGACGGTCAACCAATTCAACCAAGGCCATAGGAGCCTTATCACCAGTACGTAAACCACATTTTAAGATACGTAGGTAACCACCTGGACGCGCCTTATAACGAGGGCCAAGCTCAACAAACAATTTACCTACCGCAGCCTTGTCACGTAAACGGGCAAAAACCAAACGGCGTTTAGCTACAGAGTCATCCTTAGCATGTGTAATTAGTGGCTCAAGTACACGACGTAATTCTTTTGCTTTTGGCAAAGTAGTTCGAATCACCTCATGTTCAACCAATGAAACCGCCATATTACGAAACATCGCATTACGATGCGCATCGGTCCGGTTTAATTTTCTTCCTGCATATCTATGTCGCATAACTATTACCTAATAAATCTTTAAATGAGGGGCTTACGCTCTTCTTTCATTTGAGCTGGCGGCCAGTTTTCTAGGCGCATACCTAGCGAAAGACCATGCGAACCCAATACGTCTTTAATTTCTGTTAGTGACTTCTTACCTAAGTTCGGAGTCTTCAGTAATTCAACTTCAGTACGTTGAATTAAGTCACCAATGTAATAAATATTTTCGGCCTTCAAGCAGTTAGCTGAACGCACTGTTAATTCTAGATCATCTACTGGACGTAATAGAATTGGATCAATCTCTGCTTCAACCCAGGCTGCTTCTTCTTGCTCACTACCTTCGAGTTCAACGAAGACAGTTAATTGCTGCTGCAAGATACCTGCTGCTTTACGTACAGTCTCTTCAGGATCAACTGTACCATCAGTCTCAAGCTCGATAATGAGCTTATCCAAGTTCGTACGCTGTTCAACACGTGCACTTTCTACACTGTAAGAAACACGACGTACTGGGCTAAAGCTAGCATCTAACAGTAGTGAACCGATAGGACGCTCTTCATCAGTACGACGTTGTGTTGCAGGAACGTAACCACGACCAGTAGCGATTTTCATGGTCATGCTCAATGAGCCATTTGACGTGATGTTAGCGATCACATGCTCAGGATTAATGATTTCAACATCAGCATCACCCTGAATATCAGCTGCTGTAACCACACCAGGTCCGACTTTATTGATAACTAGGCTAGCTTCAGTCTTATTATGTAAAACGACTGCAAGCCCTTTCAGATTCAATAGGATATCAACCACATCTTCATGCACACCTTCAATAGCTGTGTATTCGTGTAGCACGCCTTCAATTTGTACTTCAACAACAGCACTACCTTGAATAGACGATAACAAGATGCGACGGAGCGCGTTACCTAGAGTATGGCCAAAACCACGCTCTAAAGGCTCTAAAACAATTTTGGCGTTGCGTGGGCTAATGACATTAACGTCAACTAACCTTGGCTTTAATAGCTCATTTGAACTAGACACTATGTGTACCTCTCAGACTATGGTTACTTCGAGTAAAGCTCGACGACTAGTTGCTCGTTGATATCGGCAGATAGATCGGAACGATCAGGCACCATTTTAAAGGTTGCTTTCATCTGCTTACTATCTAATTCGATCCAATGAGGCAAACCGAATTGTTCGGCGGTACTCAATGAGTCTTGAATGCGTAATTGCTTGCGCGACTTCTCACGTACTGAAATCACGTCATCTGCTTTCACTTGGTAGGAAGGGATATTAACTACAGACCCATTCACTTCGATCGCTTTATGACTGACTAACTGACGACACTCAGCACGAGTCACACCAAAGCCCATACGATAAACCACGTTATCTAATCGGCATTCGAGTAGCGCTAACAGGTTCTCACCGGTAGAGCCTTTTTGATTCGATGCTTTCTTAAAGTAATTGCGGAATTGACGCTCAAGCACACCGTAAGTACGACGTAACTTTTGCTTTTCACGCAGCTGTAAACCGTAATCAGATAGACGTGTTCGTTTATCACCGTGTTGGCCTGGTGGCTTGTCCGCTTTACACTTTGAGTCTAAAGGACGCGCACGACTTTTGAGGAACAAATCAGTTCCTTCGCGGCGCATTAATTTACATTTTGGTCCTAGGTATCTTGCCATATCTAACTACACTCTTCTGCGCTTAGGTGGGCGACAGCCGTTATGAGGAATAGGGGTTATATCTTTAATATTTGTGATGCGAAAACCCAATGAATTCAGCGAACGTACAGCTGACTCACGACCTGGTCCTGGTCCTTTGACCATAACATCAAGATTTTTCATGCCGTAATCTAAGGCTACTGTGCCACAACGCTCTGCTGCGACCTGTGCGGCAAATGGTGTGCTCTTACGAGAACCACGGAAACCTGAACCACCAGAAGTTGCCCAGCAAAGTGCATTTCCTTGGCGATCAGTGATCGTGATAATAGTGTTATTGAAAGAAGCGTTAATATGCGCGATACCATCGGTAACAACGCGTTTTACCTTCTTCTTCTTTGGTGCTGCTTTGTTAGTTGCCATGCCTTATATACTCAATCTATTTCTTAATAGGTCGACGCGGGCCTTTGCGCGTACGAGCGTTATTTTTTGTGCGTTGTCCGCGTAGTGGTAGTCCACGACGATGACGAATGCCACGGTAAGTACCAAGATCCATCAATCGCTTGATGTTCATTGAAACTTCACGACGTAGATCACCCTCTACAGGTGTTTTAGCAACTTCTGCACGGATCTTTTCGACTTCTTCTTCGGTCAGATCTTTAATCTTGACGTCAGTACCAACACCGGTAGCTGCACAAATCTCTTGCGCACGGGTACGACCTACGCCGTAGATTGAGGTCAGCGCAATCACAGTGTGCTTATGTACTGGAATATTAATTCCGGCAATACGGGCCACGTTTTTCTCCTGAAAATAAATTCCTACCTTAAAGGTAAGAAGCTGTAAATTTTACCAATTAAATCAATTGTTTCAATGCGTTTAAGCTTAGCTTAACCCTGGCGTTGTTTGTGCCGAGGATCAATACAAATTACACGTAATACTCGATTACGACGTACGATCTTACAATTACGACAAAGTTTTTTAACAGATGCTCTAACTTTCATTCGATATCTCCTAGCGTAGACGGCCTTCGCGCCCACCTTTCAAATTCGCTTTCTTCATCAGACCCTCATACTGCGAGGACATCAAATGAGACTGCACTTGGCCGATAAAGTCCATGACTACGACCACAATAATTAATAAAGAAGTACCGCCAAAGTAAAAAGGTACATTCCATTTCAAAATCAAAAACTCAGGCATTAAACACACTAAGGTGATGTATATTGCGCCAACTGCTGTTAGTCGCGTCAATACGCCATCAATATAACGTGCACTTTGCTCACCAGGTCGTATACCTGGGATAAAAGCGCCTGAACGCTTCAAGTTGTCTGCAGTTTCTCGCGAATCGAACACAATCGCTGTATAGAAAAAGCAAAAGAACACAATCGCTAGAGCATAAAACAACACATACAATGGTTGGCCTGGTGCTAATGTCGCAGAGATATCCTGCAACCAGCCCATCCCTTCAATGTTACCAGCCCACTGCCCCAGTGTTGCTGGAAACAAGATAATACTTGAAGCAAAGATAGGCGGAATAACACCGGCCATGTTTAACTTCAATGGCAAGTGACTAGATTGTGCCGCATACATTTTGCGGCCTTGCTGTCTCTTTGCGTAGTTCACCGTTATACGGCGTTGACCACGCTCAACAAAAACAACAAAACCAGTCACTACAATTGCCATAACAAATAATAAAAGGACTAGTGCGCTGGATAGTTCACCAGTTCGCGCTAATTCCAAGGTACCACCTACCGCAGAGGGTAAACCAGCGACAATACCTGCAAAGATAATAATCGAAATACCGTTCCCGATACCTCGTTCAGTGATCTGCTCACCCAACCACATTAAAAACATGGTGCCTGTAACCAAACTCAAAGCTGCTGTAAATATGAAGCTGGTACCAGCAGATATCGCTACACCCTGATTCTGCAAGGCAATACTTACACCAATCGCTTGGAAGGTTGCTAAAACAACAGTACCGTAACGCGTGTACTGCGTGATCTTACGACGACCCGCTTCACCTTCTTTCTTCAATTCTTTAAGTGCCGGTACAACTGCACTCATTAATTGCATGATAATCGAAGCCGAAATATACGGCATAATTCCCAATGCAAAGATACTTAAACGCTCTAGTGCGCCACCAGAAAACATGTTGAACATGCCTAAGATGGTGCTGCTCTGTTCTTCAAAGAACCTAGCCATAGCGGCTGGATCGATACCCGGTGTTGGAATAAAAGTTCCAAGACGGAAAACAATCAAGGCCATAAGCACGAAAGCCAGACGCTGTCGCAGTTCTGACCCTTTACTCAGCCCTCCAGTGGAGGCTGCCATATTCGCTCGAGAGCTAGACATTCACTTTACTCTTCGATGCTACCGCCAGCTGCTTCAACAGCTGCCTTTGCGCCCTTAGTAAAGTTTAATCCTTTTGTCTTAACTGCTGTGGTGATTTCACCAGACAATATGACTTTAACTTTTTGTGTGAACGCAGGAACCAAGTTCGCTGCTTTTAACGCTTCAATATCAATCACATCAGCTTTAGCTAACAATAACTCTGGCAAACGTAACTCTGCAGTTAGACGTGCTTTTCGTGAACTGAAACCAAACTTAGGTAGGCGACGCTGTAGGGGCATTTGACCACCTTCAAAACCAACCTTATGGAATCCACCAGAGCGTGACTTCTGGCCCTTATGACCACGGCCACAGGTTTTACCCCAGCCAGACCCGATACCACGACCGACGCGTTTGCTGTCTGGACGGCTACCTGCTGCAGGCTTTAACGAATTTAAACGCATTTTATACTTCCTCAACCTTAAGCATGTATTCAATCTTATTGATCATTCCGCGGTTCTCAGGCGTATCAATAACCGTTACTGGGTTATGAATGCGGCGGATGCCAAGCCCACGTGCACAGGCCTGGTGCGCCTTAAGGCGACCGTGAATGCTCTTAATTAGAGTGACTTGTAGTTGCTTGCTCATGACTAACCTATAATCTCGTCGACTGATTTACCACGCTTAGAAGCAATCGCCTCAGGCGATTGGATACTTGCGAGGCCGGCGATAGTTGCTCGTACCACGTTGATAGGGTTACGAGAACCGATAATTTTAGCGGTGACATTACGCACACCTAAAACTTCAAATACTGCGCGCATTGCACCACCTGCAATAATACCAGTACCTTCAGAGGCTGGTTGCATGTGGACCTTAGCCGCACCATGAATACCGACTTTAGCGTAATGCAGAGTACCATCTTTCAGAGGGATATCTTGCATATTACGACGTGCCTTTTCCATTGCTTTTTGAATAGCAACAGGCACTTCTTTCGCCTTACCATAACCGAAGCCAATTTTACCTTCCCCATCACCTACTACTGTAAGTGCGGTAAAGCCAAATTGACGGCCACCTTTTACAACTTTGGCAACACGATTAACAGCAACTAGTTTCTCTTGCAGTCCATCGGCGCTTTTATTTGTTACTTCTGATCCAGCCATTGCTTCGTCAACCTTTAATTAAAACTCAAGACCAGCTTCACGCGCAGCATCTGCTAACGCTTGAATACGACCATGATATTTGAATCCTGAACGATCAAAGGCGACTTTAGATACGCCTTTCTCTTTCGCACGTTCCGCAATGAGCTTACCAACTAATTTAGCGGCTTCTACATTTCCGGTGTGCTTAACATTCGATCGGACATCACTTTCAAGTGATGAGCCCGCAGCCAATACACTCGCTGAACCATCTATCAGCTGAGCATAGATATGCTGTGGAGTACGATGTACACACAATCGTACAGCGTTTAACCCACTGATAATGTAGCGAGTCTTTTTCTTACGACGATTTCTAGATTGTTTTTTGTCCATTTCGCTTATCTGCTAATTATTTCTTCTTGGCTTCTTTACGAAGGATACGTTCACCGGCGTACTTAACACCCTTACCTTTATAAGGCTCAGGCGGTCTAAAAGCACGAATCTCTGCGGCAACTTGACCAACTCGCTGCTTATCAGTACCTGTAATAACGATCTCTGTCTGACTTGGAGTCTCAATCGTAATACCTTCAGGTACTGCATAGTCTACGGGATGTGAGAAACCAAGTGCTAAGTTCAAAGTCTTACCTTTGGACTGCGCACGGTAACCAACACCAACGAGTTCTAATTTCTTTTCAAAACCGGCTGAAACACCTGTAATGATATTATTCAGCAAAGCACGCATGGTGCCAGCCATTGCATAGTCACCAACACTCTTCGGGCTAACAGATAGGATCTTCTCTTCCTGCGCCACAGATACAGTGTCATGCAGAACCATGTTCATTTCACCTTTTGATCCCTTAGCATAAAACTCTTGGCCGTTGATTTTCACTTCAACACCAGCTGGGATTTCAATCGGTTGTTTTGCAACTCTAGACATATTCTTTAAACCTGTTTACTCAACAGTACAAATAACTTCGCCGCCACAACCCGCTTGACGCGCTGCACGGTCAGTCATTAGACCCTTTGAAGTTGAGATAATAGCGATACCCATACCACCAATAACTTTTGGTAATTCTTCTGCATTTTTGTAAATACGCAGACCTGGACGGCTAATTCGCTTTACTTTTTCTATTACTGGCTTACCCATGTAGTACTTCAGTTCGACTTGCAGTGCTTTTGTTGCACCTTCGCCAGATACTGAGAAATCATGGACATAACCCTCACCCTTAAGTACGACAGCAATTGCTTCTTTGTACTTAGAATAAGGC
>Ga0228619_1000026_pt1 | contig 59197 bp, 52 predicted proteins | sample 22DmetaG_FD_190065 | JGI IMG/M metagenome (GOLD analysis project Ga0228619, IMG submission 190065) | Seawater microbial communities from Monterey Bay, California, United States - 22D | ecosystem: Environmental > Aquatic > Marine > Coastal | place: USA: California | collected 2016-10-12 | reverse complement strand
CAGCGATCTCACCCGAACGAGCTATCCGATTAGCGCAGCAATCAATCAGCATCCAACAGCTGCTGCTTGCCAGCCAAGGTAATCCATCAGATGACGTACTCTTAGTGGAGGGTGCTGGTGGCTTTTATTCACCACTGTGTAGTGATGGTTTAAACGCAGATTTAGCAGAGGCGATGCAAGCTAAGGTTATTTTGATCGTGCGCGACCGTTTGGGCTGTATTAATCAAGCCTTACTCAGCTTGGCCGCAATCGAATCACGCGGTTTAGACTGTCTTGCTGTGGTCTTAAATCAAATCCCAACTGCGACAGCAGATGATATGGCTATGGATAATATGGCGGACCTAAGTGCAAGATTAAAGCAGCCTGTCCTGTTATTTAACGCAATCGAAGCCAAAGCCACACTGCATAAGTTGTTAGATATTATTCGCCGCTAAGCGACTTAAAGTAAAAAACTAGCCTTAATAAAAAAGGCCCGCTTTGCGGGCCTTTTTTAATTCTCGATCAATTGAAAACTGACTGCTTTTACTTTGCGCTGTATTGACCCATCGCCGCTTTACCATTATTACGCGCACGCTCTAGCAATACTGCTTGTGCTGCCTCAACATTCTCAGACTGACCTGCCCAAGTCTTCATCGATGCTTGTTGCAATGCACGACCATAAGAGAAGGTTAAAGGCCATGGCAAATCGATGCCTAAGTTATGCATTGCATTCAAATGTGCACTAGCCTCTTCATCACTCTGGCCACCCGATAGAAAAGAAATACCAGCGACAGATGCCGGCACTGTATTTAATAAGCAACGCACTGTTTCACGCGCAACCGTTTCAACATCAGCCCGATTGTTTGCATTTGCACCAGAGATCACCATGCTAGGCTTTAAGATCATGCCATCTAATGCCACGCCTTGGTTACGCAGTTGCTGAAAAGTAATACGCTGCGCTAACTCAGTCACTTCATAACAACGTTCAATCGAGTGATTACCATCCATTAATACTTCTGGCTCAACGATAGGCACAATATTCGCTTCCTGACTTAGTGCAGCGTAACGCGCTAAAGCATGCGCATTAGCTTCAATGCACGCCCAGCTCGGGATATGATCACCAATAGTGATGACTGCCCGCCATTTTGAAAAACGTGCGCCCAATGCATAGTATTCAGCTAGGCGATCACGTAAACCATCTAAGCCTTCTGTAATCTTTTCATCATCGTGACCAGGCAATACTTTGGCACCGGCATCGACTTTAATTCCTGGCACAATACCATTCGCCAGCATGTACTCAGGAAAAGGTGTGCCGTCTAATAGTGTCTGACGAAGAGTCTCATCAAATAAAATAGCACCGCCAATATAGTCTGATAAACCAGCAGTAGTCACTAACATGTCGCGATACGCTTGACGCATTTCTTCCGTCTCTGGAATAGCCAGCGCTTTAAACCGTTTACCACAGGTCGGATGGCTTTCATCCATTGCTAAAATACCTTTACCCGGAGCAACCATCGCACTTGCGGTCTGTCTCAATTCTTCAATATTCACTCTGCTCTCCTAAACACCAATCTCAAACAATTAATCTTAAATAACTATACTGGGGCAATTATCGTATTGCCTAATTACTACAAACTTTCCGGATCATCTTCCTCTTCGATCAGATGTCCAACTCGCAATATCTTCATTGCATTGGTACCACCATCAACACCAATCAAGTCACCTTTAGTCAGTATCACCAGATCATTTTCTTGCACCTCGTTACAACGATGTAGCACATCAATTGCAGCACGGTTGACCTGCGCATGGGTCTTACCCATAAAATCTAAGTAGGCTGGAAATACACCGCGATACAAAGTCACACGTCGCAAACTTTTAACGTGACGGGTAAATGCATACACCGGGATAGTGGAGTTAATCCGTGACATCCATAACGCTGTTGATCCAGATTCAGTCAAAGCTGCGATTGCAGTGACGTCAAGATGATTGGCTAAAAACATGGCAGCCATCGCAATCCCTTCGTCGACACGATTTAAACTAGGATCATGACGCTCTGCTTGAAATTGCAGTAGATCCCGCCCTTCAGAGGCGACACACACTCGGCTCATCGCTTCCACTACTTCAACAGGATAAGCACCTACCGCAGTTTCACCCGACAACATCACGGCATCGGTTCCATCTAATACCGCATTAGCAACGTCGGACATTTCTGCCCGGGTTGGAATAGCATTAGTAATCATCGACTCCATCATCTGTGTCGCAGTAATTACCAAGCAGTGTGTTTGCTGCGCTCTAGAGATCAAAGACTTCTGCACACCAGGAACATCGGCATCACCGATCTCAACCCCCAAATCGCCACGCGCAATCATGATCGCCTCTGACGCTTCCATAATTTCATCAATCATATCAAGCGCTTCTGCACGCTCAATTTTTGCGACGATACCAGCATCACCACCGGCTTCTTGTAATAGCTTACGCGCAAGATAGACATCATCTGCTGTCTTCACAAACGACACCGCAAGATAATCAACATCAAGCGCTGCTGCATGCAAGATGTCTTCACGATCCTTTTCGGTAAGAGCAGCTGCAGAAAGACCGCCTCCCATGCGATTAATACCCTTACTACTCGATAGCTCGCCACCGACATCAACCGTGGTCTTAATTAGATTACCTTCAATCTTATCCACTGCAAGAATAATACGACCATCATCAAGCAATAGCTTATCGCCTATCGCAATATCAGCAATCAATTCCTTATAAGTGAGGCCAACTGATTCTTGACTACCTGCATTTAAATCAAGGTCTGCATCCAGGGTGAAGTTATCACCCACTGCCAACATGATTTTGCCTTCCTTGAATCGACCTACTCGAATCTTTGCACCCTGTAGATCACCGAGAATACCAACATTATAATTTCTCTCAGCACATACCTTACGCACCCGTTCCACCCGAATACGATGTTCATCAAAGCTACCATGTGAGAAATTAAGGCGTACTAAATTAACACCCGCCTCGATAATATCGGCAATCACTTGCTCATCGTCGGTCGCTGGACCAAGGGTCGCAATAATTTTAGTTCTACGCTGCATCATGTGACGAGCTGTCCTTTTCGTTTTTGCAAAATATCAACCGCAGGCAAAGTCTTTCCTTCTAAGAATTCCAAGAAAGCTCCACCGCCGGTTGAGATGTAAGAAATATTCTCACTTAAATTAAATTTATCAATTGCAGAGACGGTGTCGCCGCCACCTGCAATTGAAAATGCCTGACTGTTTGCAATCGCATCACCTAATACACGTGTGCCATCAGCAAACTGTGCAAATTCAAAAACACCAACCGGACCATTCCAAACAATAGTACCCGCATCAGCCATCAAACCTGCTAGTTTTTTTGCGCTATCTGGGCCTATATCCAAGACCAAGTCATCCACTGCAATATCACTCACTGCTTTAATTTCAGCATCGGCATCAGATGAAAATGCTTTAGCACAAACAACGTCTGTTGGTATTGGCACTTGCGCACCACAGGCGGCGGCCTGCTCGATTAGCTTCGCCGCTACTGGCACCAAATCAGGCTCATACAAAGATTGGCCTATTGAATGACCTGCAGCTGCAATAAAAGTATTCGCTATGCCACCACCAACAATCAACTGGTCGACTCGCTCAATTAATTGTTCGAGCAGCGCTAGCTTGGTCGAGACTTTAGAGCCACCAACAATCGCAACCATAGGTGACTGAGGATTTTCCAACGCTTGATCTAAGGCGTTAAGTTCAGCCGTTAATAGCGGCCCGGCGCATACTTCTGTTGCGTACTCTGCAACACCATAAGTCGACGCTTGCGCTCTATGTGCGGTACCAAAGGCATCCATCACAAAGATATCGCAAAGGGCTGCCATCTTTTTTGATAGCTCAGCAGATGATTTCTTCTCGCCCGTTAAGAAGCGAACATTCTCTAATAGCACTAATTCACCGGGAGCGATCTCAACACCATCGATCCAATCCCGAATTAAAGGCACTGGCCGGGCTAGCACTTTACTCAAGGCATCCGCTACTGGCTGCAGCGAATACTCGGCAGAATATTCACCCTCAGTTGGACGACCTAAATGCGACATCAGCATTACTGCAGCACCGGTCTCCAGAGCCAATTGAATAGTCGGCAACGCCGCACGAATGCGTGCATCATTACTGATCACCCCGTCTTTAATTGGGACATTAAGATCTTGTCGAATCAGCACACGCTTAGCGCCTAATTCGAGTTCATTCATATGCGTTACTGAGGACATGATCGGCTAATTTACTTCGCGTTCATCAGGGCAATCGTGGTATCAAGCATGCGATTTGAAAAACCCCATTCGTTGTCATACCAAGACAACACTTTCACTAGATTACCGTTCATTACTTTAGTTAATGTCCCATCGAATACAGATGACGCAGGATTATGATTAAAATCACATGACACTAATGGTAGTGTGTTGTAACCCAAAACACCCTTCATTGAACCACTGGCTGCCGCCTGCATTACTTCATTAATCTCTTCTTCTGTTGTATTACGTGAGGCAGTAAAGCTCAGGTCAACAACCGATACATTAATAGTGGGTACCCGCATAGAGAAACCATCCAGCTTGCCATTCATTTCTGGCAAAACTAAACCCACAGCAACAGCAGCACCGGTCTTAGTTGGTATCATCGATTGCGTAGCAGAACGTGCACGACGCAAATCAGAGTGATAGACATCCGTCAGCACTTGATCGTTGGTATAAGCATGAATCGTGGTCATCAAACCACACTCAACACCAATACTATCGTTCAAGGTTTTGACTAGAGGCGCTAAACAGTTAGTGGTGCAAGAGGCATTTGAAATAACTGTATCTGAAGCCTTCAGTAAATCATGGTTGACACCGTAAACAATCGTGGCATCGACATCGCTACCGCCTGGCGCTGAAATCACAACCTTCTTGGCACCAGCAACGAGATGTGCCGAAGCCTTTTCTTTGCTTGCGAAGAAACCAGTAGATTCGAGCACAACATCAACCTCAAGCTCTTTCCATGGCAGCTTAGATGGATCACGCTCACAGCACGCTTTAATGCGATCGCCATCAATCACGATGGCGTCACCGTCCAAACTGACATCATGGTTAAAGGTGCCATGCGCAGTGTCGAATTTAGTCAGGTGCGCATTGGTAGCGGCATCACCCAAATCATTAATCGCAACGACCTTAATTTCATCAGTACGGCCTGCTTCATATAAAGCACGTAGGATATTTCGCCCGATGCGGCCATAGCCGTTAATAGCGACTCTAATTGTCATTATCTATCTTCCTTTTATTTCTTAAAATTAAATTAGGTTTTCTGCACGCTGTACTATATTTTCAACCGTGAACCCGAAGTACTTCATTAATTCAGGGCCTGGTGCCGATGCACCAAACTCATCTACCCCAATAACCTCTCCGTCAATACCAACAAACTTACGCCAGTAGTCACTAGTCCCTGCTTCTACCGCCAGACGCGCACGCACGGCTCTTGGTAATACCTGCTCACGATAATCATCACTTTGCATGCCAAAGGTCTCAGCACTTGGCATAGATACCAATCGCACACCAATATTTTTCTCTGCCAGCTGTTGCGCAGCCTCTAGCGCGATACCCACTTCCGTTCCAGTTGCAATAATGATGACTTGCAGCTCGCTCTCACTTTCAAATAAAACATAAGCACCACGTGCAATCGCATCAATTTGCTTTTGCTGACGCGAGATATACGGCACACCTTGACGCGAAAGAATCAATGAAGCTGGTCGTTTAGCCTCGATTGCAGTTTTCCAAGCGACCAACGATTCCACTGTGTCACACGGACGCCATAGAGTCATATTAGGGATACCACGCAAGCTAGCGACATGCTCTACCGGCTGATGGGTAGGACCATCCTCACCCAAACCGACTGAGTCATGGCTGTACACAAACAAACAATGGGTATTCATCAGCGCTGACATACGCACTGCATTACGGGCGTAATCGGAAAAAGTTAGGAAGGTGCCGCTATACGGAATGAATCCACCATATAGCGCAATACCATTCATAATCGCTGACATGCCAAATTCGCGCACGCCATAATGAATATAGTTACCCGAGGCATCGTTGGCAGTAATGGATTTACAGCCCTGCCACCACGTGTTGTTTGATCCAGTCAAATCAGCTGACCCACCTAACAATTCAGGTAACACAGGCCCTAGCGCATTCAAGGCCAGCTCAGAGGCCTTACGTGTCGCTACTGTTTTTTCTTCGGCAACAGTCGCCTCAATCGCGGAAACCATAGCGGTCTGCCATTCAGCCGGCAGCAGCCCCTGCAAGCGACGTGTAAACTCGGCCGATAATTCAGGGTGAGCTGTTTCATAGGCATCAAATTGTTTTTGCCAATCTTGCTGTTGCACGGCACCGGCAGTGCGTGCATCCCATGCCTTAGCGACTGACTCAGGAATCTCAAACGGCGCATGTGGCCAGTCCATAACTTCCCGTGCGAGCTGAATTTCCTCATCACCTAATGGCGCACCGTGACAGCCTTCATCACCTTGTTTGTTTGGCGAACCCCAGCCAATAATCGTTTTACAATCGATCAGTGTCGGTTGCTGCGTATTACTTCGTGCTTGCTCAATAGCCTGCTCGATAGCAGCAGCATCATGGCCATCAACATCGCGCACGACTTGCCAACCATACGACTCAAAACGTTTTGGAATATCTTCAGTAAACCAACCATCAACTTCACCATCAATTGAGATGCCGTTGTTATCATAAAAGAGGATCAGCTTACCCAAATTCAGCGTACCCGCTAAAGAACAGGCTTCATGTGAAACCCCTTCCATCAAACAGCCGTCACCAGCAAACACATAGGTATAGTGGTCAACAATTTCGTGACCCTCTTGATTGAACTGCTGCCCAAAAATCTTTTCTGCCATCGCCATGCCGACCGCATTGGCCAAACCCTGGCCTAAAGGACCGGTAGTCGTTTCAACACCCGGTGTTTCATCCACTTCAGGATGGCCTGGGGTTTTTGAATGTAGCTGGCGAAAATCTTTAATGTCATCGATACTCAGCTCATAACCACTTAGGTGTAGTAAAGAGTAAATCAGCATCGATCCATGGCCGTTAGACAGAACAAATCGGTCACGGTTAGGCCATTTAGGGTCGCTTGGATTATGCCGTAAGTACTTGCGCCACAACACCTCAGCGATGTCAGCCATACCCATAGGGGCACCAGGATGACCAGAATTTGCCTTCTGCACAGCATCCATACTGAGGGCTCGTATAGCGTTTGCTAGCTTTTTTCGATTTTCCACAATCTCAATTTCGGTTTGAGGTTAATAGTGACGGCAGCAATCAGGGCGACTTGACCAACGCCTGTATTCGCTTCTGATCGCGACACCTTATATACAGGTCCGCAGCAATGGGTTTAGCGGCGAGTATTTTCCATGACTTACCAGTCAGCCGCAAGCTTAAGCGGTGAGCTAATGAGACTCAATCATCGCTTAACAGCCCTTCCACTTAATATTACAGCCAATACTCGGTTTTTGAACGGTATCGACAGCTATATTGGCGATTACATTATTAAGGGCTGCACGCAGATCTGAACCACTCAAAATGATGTCATTACCAGGACGAGAGTCGTCGAGTTGACCGCGGTAAACACAAGCTAACCGTGCATCAAAAACGAAGAAGTCTGGGGTGCATTCTGCGCCGTAGGCCCTTGCTACTGTTTGCTCTTGATCATAAAGGTAAGGAAAGTGGTAACCCTGCTCAATCACCTCTTGCTGCATCAGCTCAGGTGAATCTTCAGGATAATTGGCTGCATCATTTGAGTTGATGGCAATGAACTGTACACCCTTTGGCTGATATTCATCAGCGATTGCCGCCAACTCTGGTCGCACGTGATGCACATAGGGACAGTGATTACAGATAAACATGATGACTGTTGCCGTGTGACTAGCAAGCCCACTCAAAGTCTTCATCTCCTGCGATACTACATCGAAAAGGTGAAACTCGGGCGCTATCGTCCCCAAAGGGATCATTCTAGAAGCTGTTTTTGCCATACCTTTATCATTCTATAATCGAAGTCCACCTCGCCATACCGAGGGGCCTGCTGCAAAATCAGCAGAGGGAGCTAAGCGCAGTATTCCAGCGCTCGTCACGGCATTGTATACTCGCGCCTACAAAAAGGGTGATCGAAAAATAATACATGCTTCGCCACATTCTCACCTAGCCAGTTGTGTCCAATTCGGACAGCCACTGATACCGATTTCCAAAGGGACGTGCACATGAGTAGTCGATACAGCTTTACCTCAGAATCAGTTTCTGAAGGCCACCCAGATAAGATCTCAGATCAAGTCTCCGATGCCATCCTAGATGCTATCTTAGAAGAAGATGCCAATGCCAGAGTCGCCTGCGAGACTCTAGTTAAAACTGGCATGGTGATACTCGCGGGCGAAATCTCGACCAGTGCAAGAATCGATATCGAGCCAATAGTGCGTGAGGTCATTAATAACATTGGCTATGACCATACCGAAAAAGGCTTCGACGGCCACACCTGCGCGGTAATCAACGCACTCGGTGAGCAGTCTGTAGATATTGCACAGGGTGTTGATCGAGAGAGTGAAAAGAACCAAGGTGCTGGCGACCAAGGCCTAATGTTTGGCTACGCCAGCAACGAGACCGATGTCTTAATGCCCGCCCCGATCACTTACGCCCATCTCCTAGTGAAACGTCAGGCGCAATTACGTAAATCCGGTGAATTATCCTGGCTCCGCCCAGATGCCAAGAGCCAAATCACCTTTCGCTATGAAAACGACCAACCGATAAGCATCGATGCGGTCGTGCTATCGACACAACACAGCCCCGAAATCAGTCAGCAAGATTTAAAAGAAGCGATTCTTGAACAGGTCATCAAACCTGTTTTACCTAGCGAATGGATTAACAAAGAGACCCAATTTCATATCAATCCTACGGGTAAATTCGTTATTGGTGGCCCAGTTGGCGACTGTGGCTTGACTGGACGCAAGATTATTGTTGATACCTATGGTGGCATGGCACGCCATGGCGGTGGCGCCTTCTCCGGCAAAGACCCAAGTAAAGTCGACCGTTCAGCCGCCTATGCCGGCCGTTATGTGGCAAAAAATATTGTTGCCGCAGGGCTTGCACAGCGCTGTGAGATTCAGGTGTCCTATGCAATCGGCGTTGCCAAGCCTACTTCTATTTCTATAAACACCTTCGGCACTGGTACCATAGATGATGAAAAGTTAGAGGCGATAGTCAGTGAGGTGTTTGATTTAAGCCCTTATGGCATCTTGAACATGCTCAATTTGAAGCGCCCTATCTATAGTAAGACAGCAAGCTATGGCCACTTTGGCCGTACCGAGCCCGAATTTAGTTGGGAAAAAACTGACAAAGTAGATGCACTACAACAGGCTTAGCGCCAACGCTTAAAGCCACCACCCGTAGAGAACCAGATATGAATATTGAAGCGCTGCACGACCATATGGAAGATTTTAAAGTTGCTGACCTATCGCTTGCCGATTGGGGTCGCAAAGAAATCGCTATTGCTGAAACTGAGATGCCAGGCCTCATGGCCTTGCGTACCAAGCATGCAACAAAAAAACCACTACAGGGCGCTCGCATCCTAGGCTGCCTGCACATGACAATCCAAACTGCGGTATTGATCGAGACCTTGGTTGAGCTCGGCGCTGAAGTCCGTTGGTCTTCTTGCAACATCTTCTCGACGCAAGATCATGCAGCAGCCGCAATGGCTGAAGCTGGTATTCCAGTATTTGCTTGGAAAGGTGAAACCGAAGAAGAATACGAATGGTGTATAGAACGCACCATCCACGCCCCTAAGGGCTGGAAACCTAATTTGTTATTAGATGATGGCGGCGACCTGACTAAAATCCTGCATGACAAATACCCAGAGCTACTGGCTGATGTCAAAGGTGTTTCTGAAGAAACTACAACTGGTGTCATGCGTCTCTATGAAATGCTTGAGAAAAATGAGTTATTAATTCCAGCAATCAATGTCAACGACTCAGTCACCAAGTCAAAATTCGACAACCTATACGGCTGCCGCGAATCATTGGTCGATGGCATCAAGCGCGCCACCGATGTGATGATCGCTGGCAAGATTGCAATCGTCTGTGGTTACGGTGATGTTGGCAAAGGTTCTGCGCAATCTTTACGCGGCTTAGGTGCTACTGTCTGGGTTACTGAGATCGATCCTATCTGTGCATTACAGGCTGCAATGGAAGGCTATCGTGTAGTTACTATGGATGAGGCTTGTGGCGAAGCTGACATTTTTGTCACCGCTACCGGCAACTACAATGTGATTACACACAAGCACATGTTAGCAATGAAAAACCAATCGATCGTTTGCAACATCGGACACTTTGATAATGAGATCGATGTCGCCAGCCTTGAGAATTACGAATGGGATGAAATTAAACCGCAGGTAGACCACATAATCTTTCCTGATGGCAAACGCATCATCCTGCTTGCCAAGGGTCGCCTGGTAAACCTCGGCTGTGGTACCGGCCACCCAAGCTTTGTCATGTCTAACTCTTTCACCAACCAAGTCTTAGCGCAGCTAGAGCTTTGGGAGAATGAAGATGACTATCAAAACCAGGTCTACATCTTACCGAAGAGATTGGATGAAGAAGTGGCACGCCTCCACCTAGAACAAATTGGTGTAAAACTGACTGAACTAAGCAAAGAGCAGGCCGATTACTTAGGCCTTAATGTCGCTGGCCCATACAAAGCCAGCCATTACCGCTACTAACTGCTCACTGCACTCAGACAAGCCATTGTGCGCACCTCTAGAATCTTTACTGGCCAAGAGTTGCGCGCAGAAACTGTTATTGAGCTAACGGATGGTATTGCTAAATACATCCGTGATGTATTGCGCCTAACCGTGGGGCACTCAATTGTTCTATTCAATGGTGACGGAAACGATTACTCAGGTGAGCTACTAGAAGTTCAGAAAAAAAGCGTTCGCGTAGCGCTGCAACAAAAGCAAGCCAACAATAAAGAATCAGCGTTACAACTCCACTTACTGCAACCACTATGTGCGGGCGATAAATTTGATCTCTGCCTACAAAAGGCAACTGAGCTAGGGGTCACACAGATCACACCCTTCATCAGTTCACGCGTTAATGTCAGCCTACCGGCGAAGCGCTTAGAGAAAAAAGTCAGGCATTGGCAAGGGGTCATTGAAAGTGCTTGCGAACAGTCTGGCCGCGCTAGCTTGCCACAACTCAATCAAGTCATGTCGTTCCAACCCGCTTTACTCAGCTGTGCCGACGACGACTTGAAATTAATCGCCTCGCCAACCGCCACTAGCACGCATTCAGAATCACGACAGGTAGCGGGCATCAGCTGCCTAATCGGCCCTGAAGGTGGCTTTAATCCGGAAGAAGTAGCGTTAGCTAAAGAGCATGGATTTGACGCCATCAAAATGGGACCACGAATTTTACGCCTAGAAACCGCCGTTATTTCATTAGTCAGTCTGCTACAAGCGCAGCATGGCGACCTCAACAGCTGCATTTAGGGCGCTTCAATACTTGCATCAAGTGACTGCGAATGAGTACTCTGTATAACATCTGCAAATACTCTCCAACCCGGCGTTCAAAAGGCTCAGTATGACAATCAAACTTGGCATCATTATGGATCCTATCGAATCCATCAATGTGCAAAAGGACAGCAGCTTTGCAATGCTGCTCGAAGCGCAGCAACGAGCTTATAACTCATACTACATACCACCTGGTTCGATACACGTCCGCAACGGTGAAAGCCATTGCAGCGCAGCTGCCGTGATGGTGCAAGACAACAGCGATAGCTGGTTTAAATTAGGCACCTGGGAAGAACAGGTACTGGCAAATTTTGATGTCATTTTAATGCGCAAAGACCCGCCATTCGACATGGAATATGTCTATTTAACCTACGCCTTAGAATTAGCCCAAACGGGTGGCAGCTTAATCGTCAACAATGCACATGCATTGCGCAACTTAAATGAAAAATTCAGTATCAGTCAGTTCCCAGAGATCTGTGCCGAGACACTGATCAGTTCAAACATCTTACGACTACAAGCTTTCATCGAGGAGATCGGCAGCATCGTGGTCAAACCTCTAGATGCGATGGGTGGCGCTTCTATCTTTAAAATCAAACAAGACGACCCAAACCGAAATACGATCCTCGAACAGATTACTGATTACGGCCGCCGCAGCATCATGGCGCAGGAATTCATAGCCGACATTAGTGCAGGTGATAAACGCATCCTGTTAATCGATGGCGAGCCTATCCCTTACGCGCTTGCACGGATTCCATCGGCATCCGATTTTCGCGGCAACCTAGCAGCTGGCGGCCATGCTAAAGGCATTGAATTAAGCGAATCAGATCGCCACATCTGCCAAGTACTGAAGCCACATCTACGTGAAAATGGTATTTTATTCGCGGGCATTGATGTGATCGGCAACTACTTAACTGAAATCAACATCACCAGCCCGACCTGTATTCGTGAACTCGACCGTGCATTCGATCTCAATATTAGCGCCGAATTATTCAATGTAATCGCGCGTAAAATTTCAAACTAAAAAGACACCCTATGTAATGCTATGACAACGACAGCTGGCCCACATATCCGCCCAAGCGATCGCATCAGTTTCACTCTGTTGCTGGCCATTGCATTACACGCCTTAGTTATCTTAGGTGTCAGCTTTCAATTTATTCAAGACCAGGTAGAACGCAGCAGCACGATCGAGATCATTCTCAATCCAACTAGCGATCAACAACAAAATAACGACGCACTCTATCTTGCTAGCAACGATAACCAACAGCAGCATGCAGCAACACAGGGCGCAGTTCAGCTTAGCCAGTCTCAACCAGATCAACTGGCTACAGCAGCAGACGAAAGCGCTAACAACTCATTCCAATTGCAACCAAGTCAGCACCGTGAACGATCTACACAACAGCTAATAGCAAAACAAAACCAGCCGTCAAAACAGGCCGTAGAACAAAATCAGAAACAAGAACTCAGCACCCTAATGTCAGAGCTAGAGGATGCCAAACGCGCTTACGCACAACGTCCAAAACTACATTTTTTTGATAGCTTAAGCAGCAAATCAGCACTAGAAGCCGACTATGTGCGGCTTTGGGTAGAACGCATTGAACAGCAAGGCAATCTGGATTACCCCTTACGGGCGATCCAACAGAGACTCAGCGGCACCTTAATTATGAGTGTCGTCGTTGCCAGTGATGGCCATCTGATTTCATCTAAAATCGTAAGTAGTTCCGGCAATCCGATCTTAGATCAAGCCGCTCACCAAGTCGTTAAGCGCAGCCAGCCCTTTGGGGCATTCCCTCAATCGATGCAAAGCCAGTATGATCGCCTCATGATTACACGCACCTGGATCTATCAAAGCGACCAAACCTTCACTACTGAAGACAACCATGACTAAGCAATCACTACAGGGACAAATATTAATCGCGATGCCAGGCCTGGCGGATTCTAGATTTAAACAAAGTATCTGCTTGATCTGTGAGCATTCTTTTGAACAGGGTGCTTTTGCTATCATTTTAAATCAGCGCCACGACATCTCGTTAAAGCAATTATTAAATCAACTAAATATCGACAATGATAAAACCGAACTACCCACACTTGCGATCTTTAATGGCGGCCCGGTGCGCAATCAGCAAGGCTTCATCTTACATAACAGCAGACGCTATCCAGATGATGGCATAGACGTCATTGCTGGTATTCGCCTAAGCCACTCGACCGAGGTCTTAACCAGCATCGCTGATGGTGAGGTACCCGAGCATTGTCTGATTGCCCTGGGTTATGCCGGCTGGGAACCAGGACAACTGGAACAGGAAATAGCTAACAATGCCTGGTTAACCATGCCATACGATCCTGAGATTGTATTTTCGACTCCGGCCGACAAACAATGGTTATCGGCTGGCTTTAATCTAGGCATTGATATGAATCTATTACCCACCATTGCGGGGCATGCTTAATTGTCGACTAACGACTTATACATGGCCTTTGATTTTGGCCAGCGGCGCACCGGAGTAGCCATCGGTGTTGCTATCACCGCCAGCGCCAAACCATTGACGACTCTACATTCTAATGCTGGCCCAAATTGGCTTGAGATAGAAAAATTGATTAGCGAATGGCAACCCAGAAAATTGATTGTCGGCATCCCAGACGATTCAGATAATAACCGCGCCTTGCGTAAAAAAATCACCCAATTTAGTCGCCAGCTAGCAGAAAGATTTAATAAGGAAGTCTGCTTACATGATGAAACTTTAAGCTCCCATGCGGCCTATGATTTATTGAAAGAGCGCCGCGACCGAAATAAAGGTAAGATTAAGAAAGAAGAGATCGATTCATTTGCAGCAGCGCTGCTGATGGAATCGTGGATGAATAGTAATCTAGGGTAATTTAGATGGAATTCAAGCTCGATCAATTATTAGACGACCTACACACTAGAACTGCCGCCTTAATTGAACAACGCGCAGTTGCAGACCCTCTTCTAGTGGGCATTCATACCGGTGGTTGTTGGATTGCTCAGAAATTACATAAGCAGCTCGGCATCAGCACCGAACTCGGCGTGCTGGATATTTCCTTCTATCGTGATGACTTTAGTCAAATTGGACTCAACCCCCAGGTTAAGCCCTCACAACTACCCTTAGACATCTCCGGTAAGCACATCATCTTAATTGATGATGTGCTGCACACTGGCCGTACCGTGCGTGCGGCACTGAATGAATTATTTGATTATGGCCGGCCAGCGAGTGTCACGCTGGTTGTTTTAATCGATCGTGGTGGACGCGAACTACCAGTGACTGCAGATGTAGTAGGCATGAGACTTGACCTACAACCCCATCAGCAGGTAAAACTAAGCGGCCCCGAACCACTGGGGCTAAAAGTGATCGAACTAGACCCTAGTTAGGTTTATCATTAACTAACTTATTATAAAAACGAGCGCGGATGCAGCACTTCTTAACAACTGAATCACTCACTCTTGATCAGTTGACTGCTATTCTTGATACCGCAGAGTCGTTTATCAATGCCGATGGCAGCTCGGTCAAAAAAGTCCCGCTATTGCGCGGCAAGACCATCGTCAACCTATTCTTCGAAGCCAGCACCCGCACCCGCTCAACCTTCGAGCTGGCAGCAAAACGTCTATCAGCAGATATCCTAAACATGAATATCGCGGCCTCTGCCACGGTTAAAGGTGAAAGCCTGCTAGATACCCTACGCAATCTAGAGGCAATGCATGTCGATATGTTTATCGTCCGCCATCAAGACAGTGGCGCAGCCGAATTCCTCAGCCAGCATATTGCTCCTGGCATCAGCCTGATCAATGCTGGTGATGGTCGCCATGCGCACCCAACCCAAGCCATGCTGGATATGTTTACCATTCGTCGCCACAAAGGGGCTTTTGATCAACTCAAAGTCACTATTGTCGGTGACCTACTGCACTCGCGCGTAGCACGCTCACAAATCCATGCCCTCCGCACCCTTGGGGCGAAAGAGATTCGAGTCGTTGCACCCCGTACACTGATGCCAACACAGCTTGAAGCACTTGCTGTCGATCGGTACGACACTGTTGAATCAGCCTTGACTGGTACCGATGTCATCATCACCCTGCGCTTACAAAAAGAACGCATGCAAGGCGCCCTACTACCGAGTGAACGCGAATACTTCCAACTTTTTGGTCTGACCCCAGAACGAGTCGCACTGGCTGCTAAAGATGCCATTGTGATGCATCCCGGTCCGATCAATCGTGGAGTTGAGATTAGCTCAGCCGTCGCCGATGGCGAACAGTCCGTTATCCTGCAACAAGTCTCTTACGGAATCGCCGTACGCATGGCGGTGATGTCGATGTTAGCGGGGCATTAATCGATGAAAATAGAAATCTTAAACAGCCACATCTGTGACCCATTAAATACCATCGACCGGGTCGATACATTGTATATAGCGGACGGCAAGGTTGTTGCCATTGGCAAGCCACCAGCAGGCTGGCAAGCCGACCAATCAATAGATGCTAGCGGACTTCATTGCATTCCTGGCCTGGTCGATATCGCTGCTCGCTTAAGTAGTTCAGGACAGCCTTCAGCTAGTTCGATTAGTTCTGAAACGCGCGCCGCAGTCAGCGCTGGTATCACCTCTTTAGTCTGCATGCCGGATAGTAATCCAGTAATAGATTCAGCCGCACAACTGGAATATGTGCAGCAACACTGTCAGAGCAGCAGTCAATGCCATGTTTATGTTATCGCCGCCCTAACAACAGGCCTAAAAGGCGATATGTTGACTGAGATGGCCGCACTGAAACAAGCTGGTTGTGTCGGCGTCAGTAATGCACTGCAGCCGCTCTCTAGTCATTTAGTCTTACGCCGAGCGATGGAATATGCCTCCGGCCAAGGCCTAACACTGCATTACCAAGCGATGGATCCTGCATTGCAAGCGAATGGCTGCATCAACGAAGGTTTAGCCGCAACTCGTATGGGCCTAACCAGCATTCCAAACGCAGCAGAAACGGCAGCGGTTGGTGTCTGCCTCGCTTTAATCGAACAAACTGGCGCAGCTGTCCACTTCGCGCGATTATCAACAGAGCGTGCAGTTCGTATGCTCGAATTGGCACATAGCGAAGGCGCCAACATCAGCGCTGATGTCGCCGCCCACCAGCTGTTCTTATCTGATCAAGATATCCCAGCCTTTAATTCGAATTTTCATCTGCTACCCCCACTACGTAGTGCAGATGACTTAACTGGTCTGCGTCAAACCATAGCTAGCCCATTATTCAGTGCAATTTGCTCCGACCATAGACCACTTGAAGCTGATGCCAAACTGGCTCCCTTTGCGTCGACTCAGGCTGGCGCCTCAACGCTAGAGACCTTGCTCCCGCTTGTCCTTCGCGCGGTCGAAGAAAAACTGCTGAGCCTGCCGCAAGCGATCGCCCTCGTTACCTATAAGCCAGCCCAGTTAATCAATATCGACGCTGGCTCACTGACACCAGGATCAGCTGCCGACCTGTGCTTGTTTGACGCCAAACAAGAATGGACCTTACAAGCTGATGCTATGCTCAGCCGCGGTAAACATTCACCTCTCTTAGAACAGCGCTTCAAGGGCAAGGTTAAATATACCTTTGTATCCGGCCAGCTCGTATATTCAGAAACCTCATGAATCAACCCAGTATTTTTGTTGAACAAGCACTAGTGCTTAATCTTGAAAGCTTAGCTGCCGAACAGTATGTGATCCGCCTGGAAGCACCTGAATGTGCGGCAAGTGTCGCCCCAGGCAACTTTATTCACTTGCAATGCGACCAAACGCCCTACGCCCTGAAAAGACCTTTTTCAGTCATGCGTAGCAATGCCGAGGCTGGCTGGATTGAAATACTATTCAAAGTCGTCGGCAGTGGCAGTAGCGCCTTGGCGAAAGCACATGTAGGCGATCGTTTACAAGCCATGGGCCCAATCGGCAATGGCTTTGAACTTAGCTCAAAAGATGCCATTCCTTTATTAGTAGGGGGTGGCGTCGGTATCCCACCCATCGTATTTTTCGCAGAAGAATTGAAAAAAGCACACGACAAAACAGCGATGGTTGTCATGGGCTCTGAGATCCCCTTCCCATTTGATCTGCAAAGCTCACAGCACTCGCTTGCCGGCATAGCTGATGCTGTCGATAGTGCGATGAGCCTATTAGAAGATATTAACGTGCCCTCACGCCTCAGCAGTAAGCAGGGCTATGCTGGCTGTTTTAATGGCTATGTACACGAACTTGCCGAGCAGTGGCTCAGCGGCATCGATAACGCTGAACACACTCGAGTAGAAGTATTCGCCTGTGGCCCGACACCGATGTTGCAAGCCGTGGCTGAATTTTGCCAGCGTCATCAATTGCGCTGCCAGTTATCGCTAGAGGAACATATGGCCTGTGCCGTTGGTGGCTGTGCTGGCTGTAATGTCTTGATTACAGAAGATGGACAACAGTCGATGCGCAGAGTCTGTGTCGATGGCCCGATCTTTGATGCTAACCTAGTTTACCCACCGACTTAATCACACACTCTGCTCGCGCAGCGCGCACGCATCGAGCAAACCTCGCTGTAACAAATCTTCATGTGCCTGCTGAAAACTTTGCATACCCTGTTGTGCACCAGTTTGTATACATGACAATAACTGCACTGCTTGGTTTTGACGAATCAAATTAGCCACTGCCGTGTTAACAAGCAAGCTCTCAAACACAGCAATACGGCCTCCACCACGCGCTGCTACTAATTGTTGTGCAATCACCGCACGTAATGAATCGGCTAGCGCCGTGCGCACCAATTCCTTTTCCACCGCTGGAAAAACATCAACCAGACGATTAATACAATTACTCGCATTGCGCGTATGCAAACTAGCCAGCACCAGATGACCAGTTTCGGCCGCTGTCAAAGCCAACCGAATAGTCTCTAGATCACGTAACTCACCGAGCATAATAATGTCAGGATCAGCACGCAAAACAGCACGCAAAGCCTGATTAAAATCATCATAATGTTGCCCATATTGACGCTGACTAATAATGCTTTGCTTTGATTCAAAGCTAAATTCGATAGGATCCTCTAAAGTCACTATATGGCTTTGTTGGCATTGATTCTTATGCTCCAAGATCGCCGCTAAGGTAGTCGATTTACCACTGCCAGTAGCGCCAGTAACCAAAACCAAGCCAGTATCAACCGCTGCTGCCAAACGTAATCCATTGCTAGCAAAGAGTTCATCCAAACTTGGGATACTCATCGGAATCACACGGAAAACGGCACTCAACCCTGATTGCTGATAGAAATAATGCGCACGATAACGCTCACCAGCATGCAGCTCGAGGGCGAAATCATAGTGTTTATCCCGCTCTAATTGGGCTTGCTGACGCTTATCTAGCACTTGCAGTAAAAGCTCAGGAAGGACATTGTCTGCCCCCTGTTGTAGCAGCTGTAACTTGCCATCACGGCGGATGCGCGGTGCATAGCCGGCACTAAGGTGTAGATCAGAAGCGCCCTGTGCACGGGCTAAACCCAAATAACTTGGCAGCATGATTTAAACACTCAAGTCGCTCATCTTTGAAGAATTAGGGTTACAATAATTAAGATCAAAATAAACCCGTGACTAGCAAGTAATTGCCTATGACTGAAAGTCTAGCGATACTGCCTAAACCATGACCACGCACGACTGTGCGACAAAACGAACATTCCTATGTCCAGCCCAATCGAACAACATCCGGTACAAGCCTTACAACTACACATTGAGCGGCTCTGTCAAAAACATGCACGAGCCAAAGATAGTGTGACATTGATGGCTGTGAGCAAGACTCGCAGCGCAGAAGATGTGCGACAAGCAGCTCACTTTGGCCAGCGTGACTTTGGTGAAAACTATGTGCAGGAAGGTGTTGATAAAGTGACTGCACTTGCCGACCTGGGACTCACCTGGCATTTCATCGGCCCAATACAAAAGAATAAAACGCGTGCCATCGCTGAGCATTTTGATTGGGTACATAGCATAGAGCGAGAAATAATCGCTGACCGCCTCAGTAGCCAGAGGCCAACAGGGCTAACGCCACTGAATGTCTGCATTCAAGTGAATATTGATAATGAAGAGACTAAATCTGGTGTAGCAGTCGCCGATGTTGCAGCACTAGCACAGCATATTAATACGCTACCGGGTTTGCGTTTACGCGGCCTGATGGCCATTCCAAGCCCGTCTACAGACTTTCAGCAACAGTCGGCAAGCTTTAGTAGAATGAGAGACTTACAACAGCAGCTGCTAACTGCAGGCTTCGCAGTAGACACTCTTTCGATGGGGATGAGTAATGATTTTGAAGCAGCTATAGCCTCTGGCTCTAGCATCGTAAGAATCGGCACCGCCATCTTTGGGCGCCGTGAAGCTATTAAAAAATAAAGATCGCACAAAAGATCAGCGCAGAGGCATTAGATGCAAGACGAATACCAACAAATTGTCGTAATTGGGGTAGGCAATATGGGTGCCAGCCTAGTGCGTGGCTTATTAAATAATAACGTCCCAGCTCAGCACATAACGCTAGTCTATCGTCAGCGCGCACAGGCTGACCGTTTAGCATTAGACTTTCCAGACTGCTCGCTAGCAACTTTAAAGGAAGCCGTAACATCAGCAGCGAGTTACATTCTCGCGCTAAAACCCAAAGATACCTTGCAACTCTGCCGTGATATCGCCGCCACGACAGATACCGCTAAGAGCTTATTTATATCAGTAGCTGCCGGCATTCCTTTTCAATCCTTACAAGATAATCTAGGGGCTGAGGCGATTGTTGTGCGTTCGATGCCAAATACACCGGCAGCGATTGGTTATGGCATAAGTGGTCTCTATACCGCTGACACCACAGCCACTTGGTATCGCGATCAAGCAGAAAAAATCCTGCATAGCGTCGGAAAGACACTCTGGCTGGAGGATGAGTCAGCGCTAGATGCAGTAACCGCCTTATCGGGTAGTGGCCCGGCTTACCTCTTTTACTTCATGGAATGCTTACAACAAAGTGGCCAAGCCCTAGGCTTAAGTGCTGAAGAAAGCACCTTACTGACACTAGAAATGATCCATGGTGCTGCGAAATTAGCGCTAGAATCAGATCAAAGCTTTGCCCAACTGCGCACAACCGTGACCTCCAAGGGAGGCACCACTGAAGCAGCACTACACAGCCTAGCTGCTAATAATCTGCAAGATTTGATCACACAAGCACTACAAGCCGCGGCCGAACGCAGTAAAGAAATTAGCCAATCGTATGAATAAACCTAATTAAGCAGGAGCGTAGCCGGTGCAAGCCTTATCTAATCTTTCTTATTTCATCGTTGATAGCTTATTAAGTCTCGCTATCGCGTTGTTAATAATCCGCATTCTTTTAGCCTGGGTAAAGGCTGACTTTTACAACCCGATCGCACAATTTGTCGTCAAAGTAACTGACCCATTAATTAATCCTATACGTAGAATCGTACCGGCAGTGGGTCGTCTTGATAGCGGCACCTGGCTGATTATATTTGGGCTTTCTTTGCTCCATCTATACTTGATCCTCACGTTGCGAGAAGTACCCTTTCATATTATTCAGCTCATTCCCATCGCAGTCATTGCTGTCGCCAGTAAATTAATTACTATTTTGCTCTACTCGGTCATGATTCGCGCTGTAATGAGTTGGTTCGTTAATCCATACAGCAGCAACAACCCTATGTTATCAATCCTAGATAGCCTGACTCAGCCGATGTTAACGCTGGCACGCCGCTATATCCCACCAGCCGGTGTAATCGACCTATCAGCAATGGCTGTTATCTTTGTTTTGTATTGCGCGCTCATTATTTTACGTTCTGTTTGAACATAAATGAGTTTTATAGCTTATTTATAGTGTGATTTAGTCATTAATTGCATTGGCACTCATGATGAGCTTGTGTACAATTTAATCACAAAAAAGGAGTTTGGTTATTTTGGGTGCGTCAGTCCATCACTCAAAAAATCAATTTAAAAAACATTAAGCCAATCAATTCAACACTCGCACATTAGAGGATCTAAATAACATGGCCGTTAAAAAGAAAGCAGCTCCGGCTGTAAAAAAAGCACCAACAAAATCTGAAATCCTAAATGCAATCGCAACCGATACTGAACTGACTCGCAAGCAAGTTGCAGCAGTTTTCACATCGTTAGAAGAGCTTATTGCGAAAGAACTTAAGCCACGCGGCTCAGGCTTATTCAATGTCTTAGGTCTATGCAAAATTAAGTCTGTTAAGAAGCCTGCCACTAAGGCACGTAAAGGCATTAACCCTTTCACTGGCGAAGAGACTGTATTTGCAGCAAAACCTGCCCGCAAGGCAGTAAAAATCCTGCCTTTGAAAGGTTTGAAAGATATGGTCTAAGACGTTATCTGCGTCTCAGACCTCATGAGGAATACCTAATTCGTCCATCACTGCATGCTTACTTTTCATAAAGTCAGCATGTGATAGATAAAGCCAATCGGCCGTCTTACGAAGGTGGTATTCCTCATACTTTTCAAGCACTAAATCAGCATAAGCCACTCGCCACATTCCACGCATTAATTCTCTTCTAGCCTCAATATCCATTTCATCATTGATCAACTTTATCAGCGGATGCGCAGAAAGTTGTTGATCTTGCTCTGACATCGCATGCTCTAACAAAGCCACTGCCTCTTCATCTGACAATTCAAACTGCTTCACCAAATTTTGCACAATTATCTGTTTTTCACTATCGACAATTTTTAGATCCGCACGACTAATTTCCAACATAAGCATCGCTGCTGCCAAATCAGTGGTCCGTTTATCGTCATCTTCAACTTTGCTTTTAAGTGTGCTGCTAAGCCACTGTTCAATTTTTTTAAACATAATAGTTATTGTTGATACACCTGATAATGTTGGCCAACTAGGCCGGTGAATAGTTCATTTACTAGCGGATGATCAATAACGCTGTAATCATCTGACAGCCCGAGATGACGCTCAGCGACATAGGTAATTTGCTCTGTCCCATCGACTAACACATGATACCAGGGGGCATCTTTCGGTGGCCGCGATAATGCAACCTGCTGATACCACTCCGCACTCCCCTGAAATGTAAGATCAACGTCAAAAATGACACCGCGGTAGTCATATTTTTCGTGTTTAATAATATTACCTGGGGAAAACTTAACACTAGCGCTAGCCATAACCAAATCCTCTTCTGCGTATACTCATAACAATCGCCTTTACAGCCCTACGCGATCGGCCTAGAGGCATGCTATGCTGCGACACTGAAAACCTCAAGAAAACAGTAACCTAACTAGATATCTGTAGATATGACAGACGAAAAAAAACCCAGCAAAGAACAACGAGTTTTACTCACCATGCGTAAAGTCCTCGCGGCTATTGTAAAGGATACAGCCCCTAGCGGTCCTGGCATGCGTAATGTCCTTAGTGAAAAGACAATAGAGGATATTCGCCAGTGCTTTGGCCTGATCTCTGCGCGTGAACGCGAGCTAGCAGAAGAGCTCGGCATCAATTTAGAACATCGCCCACGCTACGCCGATGAGCCAAAGACAACGACAGTGGTTTCCATGGACTCATTGAAAAAATCGATCACCAAAGGCCCAAGCGACAAAGACCCCAAGCACTAGGCAGTAAAGCAGTATGGATGAAGTTGACGTAGAAAGTGCAATTGCGCGCAATGTAATGCGCCTGTTAGATGAATGGGGCTTAGATGGCAATCAAATCCTGCATGTCTTAGACCTACCTAGCAAGGTTCGTCTGCGTCATCTAGATAAGTTCAGAAAAGGCGATCCCTTTCCGCAAGGGAAACAAACAGCGGTGCGCATCGAACATATTGCTGGCATTGCAGAAGCCTTACGTACCACCTTTCCACGTAATGCCTACATGGGTTCGCGCTGGTTACATACACCGCATAGACGATTCCAAAATAAACGTCCAATCGAGCTTATCGTAGTTGATGAAGAAGGCCTAAAGCAGGTTCGTTCCGAATTAGACTGTGCTTATGCCTGGGATCAATCCGGCTCATAGGAGTAACTCTCATGGATACCGTTGTTCGACTTTCTGATGTCAGAAAATCTTTAGACCCCAAAATCAAGATCACTGCTGAAAATAAATGCGGCTTCTGCAGCAATACACTGTGCTGCACTTACATTACACAGCAGATCGATACACCCACAAAGAAAACTGAATTTGAGCATTTGCTTTGGCAGGTATCGCATAAAAATGTCGAAATCTACAAAGATGAAGATGGCTGGTATTTACTCATCGCTGGACGCTGCGACCACATTCAAACCGATGGGCGGTGTGGCATTTATGATGCTAGACCCGAAATTTGTCGTCACTACAGCAACGACTATTGTGAATTTGACGCCTCCTCAGCACCCGGTTTTGATCTCTATTTTCGCAACTATGATGAGCTCCTAAGCTACTGTAAAAAGCGCTTCAAAAAATGGACGCGCGGCTAGACAGTACGTAACTCTGGCACCAAGTCAGAAAAATCATTAATCGCGGCAAAACCAGCCGTATCTTGCATTGGCTCAGTACTATCCGGCTGCCAAATACTAACTAAATGAGCCACGCCATATTGCTTTGCTGCAGATAAAACAGCGACGTTATCGTCGACTAACAAAGTACGCTCCAAGCTCGGTTTTTCATCGTCATGCAGCTGCGCCCAAAACTGTTGTGATTCTTTTGCATGACCATAACTATGAGACGAAATAATGCGATCAAAGTGAGGCGAAATACCAGTTTTAGCCATTTTTATTGCGACAATATCCAAATGCGCATTAGTACACAGCACGACTCGCTTACCACTGCCACGCAACCACTCCAGAAAATCAGTTACAAATGGAAACAGTTGAATCCGTTGCTCCACCTCATATTTCATACTGACTATATCGAGATCTAACTCCGCGCTCCAATAATCGGTGCAGTAAAACTGTAAGCTGCCACTCTTTGCCCGATAACGAGCAATCAAGTCTGTCTTCGCAGTTTCCAGATCGAGTCCATTTAATTGTGCATATCGTTCCGGTACAAACTCATGCCAAAAGAAATTATCAAAACCAAGGTCCATTAAAGTGCCGTCCATATCCAGCAGAACAGTATCAATAGCTTGCCAATCTAAAAAAGAATTCATCAGCGCTCAGCTTCTCCATAAGCTACAATTAGGTTATTCATTTTATCGCTGTCAGGGATAGAACCGATGGTATAGACAACCATAGCAACTCCCGCCAGCCTCAACAGAGTATGATGCAGTAGCGATCATGGCAGAAATAAACTTCAACGCTAAACAACTAAACGAGCTACTGCGGGCGACTAGTGCCATCGCCAAGCAAGCCGGTGCAGCCATACTTCAGTACTATCGTTCAGAGTATGAAGTTTTTCGCAAAGAAGATAAATCACCGGTAACCTCTGCCGATCTGGCAGCGAACCAAATCATTCAACAAGGCCTAAACACACTTTCGCCACAACTACCGATATTATCGGAAGAGTCAGAGTTATACGATTACGCAGAGCGCAAACAATGGGGCCCATTCTGGCTAGTAGATCCGCTTGATGGCACCCGTGAATTCGTCAATGACCGACCTGATTTCACCGTTAACATTGCTCTTATTGATCAACAAAAGCCAATTCTAGGCGTGATCTATCTACCTGCCGACAAAATACTCTACGCCGCAGCCAGTGGTCTAGGCGCAACCAAAACAATTAAACAAGAACAAGCTCAACCGATTCATGTTGCGACGCAAGCACAGCATCCGATGCGGATTTGCGGTGGCCGCTCAACCCAGGGTGAAAATTTAATTCGCTTCATTCAGCGCCTTGGTGGACGTGACATAATGAAACGCGGCAGTTCGCTTAAATCCTGTCTGCTTGCTGAGGGCAGTATCGATCTCTATCCCCGCTTTGGCCCTACTTGGGAATGGGATACCGCAGCTGCCCAGAGCATTGTTGAAGAAGCCGGTGGTTTCCTTACCAATCTGCAACTAGAGCCCTTACACTACAACAAAGAATCACTATTAAACCCAGGCTTCCTAGTGTTTGCTGACACCAGCATTGATTGGCTTAAGTTACTAAAAGAATAAGCCAGTAAACTAACGCCTAATCAGACTCTTGCTGAGCCATCTTCTGCATTGCGGCATAATCAAACTTACCACTAGTAAGCAGAGGCAAGCTGTCTCTATATATAATCGCGCGTGGCAGCATTAACTCAGAGCCACCATACGCTTGCACTAGCTTTTGCACTTGCTGGCGTTGCAAACCTAAATAGCTAGACAACACCACCAATTTCTCACCTTTGCGTTGATCTTCAACTGCAACCACACAATGCTCGGCATCAGGAAAGTCAGCCGCCAACCACTGCTCTAACTGGGCCAGCGAAATCATTTCACCACCGATTTTCGCAAAGCGTTTGGCACGGCCAACAATAAACAAAAAGCCATCGGCATCGATTGACACAATATCACCAGTATCATGCCAGCCATCCTCAGTTGCCTGAAGTATGCCCGGGCGTTCATGCTTGATATAGCCTAGCATGACATTAGCAGCACGCACCCAGAGCCTCTCACCCTGCTCAATCCCTTCCACCTTTTGCAAACGAGACTCGATGCCTGGCAATAACTTACCAACACTGCCTGCTTTATTATAAGCATCGGTATTGATACTTAATGCTGGCGAAGTCTCCGTTAAGCCATAACCTTCATGAATACGCTTGCCATGTTTCTGTAACCACAAGTCACGTGTGCCCGCTTTAAGCTTTTCCGCGCCAGCGATAACATAGCGAAGAGATTTAAAATCCTCTGCCGCGGCGTGTCTAGCGTAGCCAGATAAAAATGTATCGGTGCCAAAAATAACAGTGGCGCCGGTGTCATAAACCATATCGGGAATCTGCTTAAAATGTAGCGGGGTTGGATACAGAAAAGTACGAATGCCACTCGCTACCGGTAAGATCAAACCCACCCCTAAACCGAATGAGTGAAATAGTGGCAACGCATTAAAGAAACAATCCTGTGGCACAAAATCCATCACCGTATTAACCTGCGCCTGATTTGACAGCAGATTATGATGGCTCAAGACAACCGCCTTTGGCACCCCTTCCGAACCGGACGTAAATAAGATAACTGCAGGGTCATGGCAATCACCTTGATTATGCTGCAAACCCAAACCTGTGACCGCGGCGAACAAAGCCCCTAACTTATGCTTCAAGTTGATTGAAGTCTTAACATCTTCCAAGTAAATAATATCAACCAAACCTTCAATCTCAGCTATCAAATCGCCCAGCTCAGCCAACTCAATAAAACGCCTTGAACTAATTACTTGTTTGATCTCAGCGGTTTCAATCGCCGCGCGCAACGCAGCGCGTCCAGCTGAAAAATTGAGCATCGCCGGCACTCGCCCTTGCGCCTGCAAAGCATAAAAACAAACTGCTGTCGGTATAGTATTCGGTAGCAAAACACCAACTGGCTGCTGCGCTTGTAACCACGGTCGCAAAGCATTAGCTAAGACTAAGCTTGCCAATTGCATCTTACCCAAAGTAATACTTTGGCGATTAATATCTTCCAGAATTCGATAATCGCGGCCATTACGATGCAATGAGTCTTGCAGATTTTGAAACAAGGTTTGCTGCCGCACTGAAGTTTGCACTATCGTCTCAGTCATCACCTGATAAACACGATCATGCAGGCTGGCTAACCGTTTTTTTCTCTTCAACTCAGGTGCAATATTTAACGCTTGGGGTGCGCAGATAGTGACGGTAATCTTACTAAACCAGCGCAACCTCTTAACCCCGTGCAAACGCCCGAATGAAGTGTACTGCGCACCATCAATTCGTATCGGCAATAGCTGTGCACCCGCAATATCTGCTATTTTCCCGGGCCCATCATAAAGCTTCATCAGATGATCAGTGCTACTAATCCGCCCCTCTGGGAAGATAACCACTTTACGCCCCTGCCGCAGCATTTTGATTAGACCCTTAATCGCCATAGGTCGCGCCGAATCTAATGGGAACATTTCATAGAAACGAGTGAAGATTATTGCCCACCATTTCTGATTCACTTCCCGATTGATGGCGAACACAGGTAACTCGGGTAGCGCCGCCACGAGTAAAGGCCCATCAAGCAAAGAGACATGATTAGCAATGATTACAGTCGGCTTATTATCTTTTGGATAATGCTCAAGACCATGCACCTCAAAACGAAACAAAAGACGTAACAAGATGCGGTCTAGGCGAGTTAAGAAATTCCGTACATTTATAGTCATGAACAACAAACTACTTAAATTAAATAAGGCCAGCAAGAGAAATATATCGGCTAAATCTAAACCACTGGATAATACCCATAACACGACAATAGAGGCCGTCACCATAAACAAGGCATTCAAGATATTATTCGCTGCAATCACTTGTGCACGCACTGTTTCATCAACGCGATACTGAATATAACTATATAAGGGCACAATATAAAAGCCAGCAGCTAGCGCTATTAGAAAGACATCTAATATAAGTCGCCAATACTGTGGCTCAGCTAAGACATAGCGCCACTGCTGCAGCGCTCCTGTAGTTTTTTCATAAGCACTGAGAAATAAGTAAAGGTCGAAGCAAAATAAGGACATACCTATTGCAGCTAGCGGCACCCAGCGCAGACTAATCTCTCCTGCTAGCAAGCGACCACAAAGCAAACAACCCGTGGCGATGCCCAAGGTAAATAGCGTGAGGAGTAAGACTGTGACACTTTCATCAGCAGCCAGCAATTGTAGGCACATCGGTGCCAACTGACTTTGCATGACATAGGCGAAGAGCCAGAAGTAGGATATCGCCAACATCACAGACCGCATTTCCGTATTGGCCAAACCATTTCTAACGACCCGTAGGGTGCTAACCATAAAGTTTAAAGACAGAGCCGTTTGCTCATGAGTCGCTGCTGTTTTAGGAATGAATAAACTGGCCAAGTAACCGAGTAAAGCCACTGCACAAAGCACGCTAGCAACCCACAAACGACCACTCTCAGTAATAATCAACAGGCCGCCAAGAATAGTCCCTAGGAGTACGGAGATGAACGTGCCAGCAGTGACCAAAGCATTGCCTACTAGTAGCTCTTGCCGTGATAACAAGATTGGCAAAATGGCGTATTTTACTGGACCAAATAATGCAGATTGCAAACCGGTTAGTGCCAGACAGATAAACAAAAGGTACCACCACTGTTGGTCTAACGCTAAGGCTGCCAATAACATAATCAATAGCTCAAAAAGCTTGATGTAACGAATACATAGGCTCTTTGAATAGCGATCCGCCAATAGGCCAGCGCTCGCTGAAAATAAGAAAAAAGGTAAGATGAAGAGGCCAGCAGCCAGCATAGTGAGCTTTGCTGGGTCAATACCGCCAGCCTGACTAAACTGGTACGTAATCAACGTTAGCAGGGCAAATCGGAAGATATTGTCGTTAAAAGCACCCAGGAATTGGACACAAAACAGAGGCAGAAAACGGCGGCTAGCCAGTAGCGAGTAATGCGGACTAGTCATATCGTTTCTGAGGGTACTCGTAGGCTGCATAATGCAGCTAAGGCTTAAGTTATGTTCGTAGTTTCATAAAATTAACGTCGCTTTAGTCTATTTCAAGCCCGAAAGGCAAACAAGTGCTGGAGCTAATCAGCGAGCTTTGCCACACTAGTAGCCCTATCACTTAACCAGAAGGCCCATTGCCATGCATGTTGTCACAAATAGAGTCTACGTAACGCCGAAGTGGGCTGAAGAATTCGAGCAACGCTTCAAACGACGCGCTGGCCAGATAGAGCAGCAGCCTGGTTTTATCCGTATGCAAGTATTACGCCCTGTCAGCACAGATGCACCTTATGTCGTATTGACCGAATGGCAAAGTGAAGTCGCTTTCCGCAGCTGGGTTGGCAGTGACGATTTCAAACTTGCCCACCAAAACCCGATGCCTGATGAAGCATTCAGCCAGCAAGGTGGCCTAGAGCAGCATAGTGTTGTTGTCACAGCCAAAAGCTAAAAACCACCTCCCACCAAAAAAATACACTATGCTCGTATTTTAATGAAACATCTGAGCACAAAAACAAAAAACGGCTTATTAGTCGTAGCCGGATTCATCTCTATAGCTTTAGGTGTCATAGGGATAGTCCTGCCACTATTGCCAACCACGCCATTCATACTACTAGCAGCCAGCTGTTTTGCTAAGTCCTCACCCCGGTTTCATCGCTGGTTGTTACAACACCCCAGCTTTGGCCCTTTAATTGAGACCTTTCAAAGCGGAGCAGATCTGCCTATTTCAACCGCTTATAGAATTATCCTTTTCGTTTGGCTCTCTCTCGGACTATCGATGTTCCTACTGAACAACCCATGGGCCTACGCTAGTCTATCCACCATGGCGGTACTTGTTACAATACTAATATTGCGAAAAACAAAATAAATGCAAATTTGGGCATAGATGCCATAGCAATTCTTAATGCCAATTGATATAAATAGGTATAGTTAATTATCTTAACAAATACCTTGGCCTATCCAACACTAAAACAACTTAGATATCTGATCGCTCTAGAACGGCACCTACACTTCGGACATGCCGCCCAATCGTGCCATGTGTCGCAATCAGCATTCAGCCTTGCAATTAAGGATTTAGAAGCCTTACTGAACGTATCACTGGTAGACCGAACCAGCCGTAGCGTGATATTCACAAGTATTGGCTCCAGTATTGTTTCGCAGGCACGGCTTGCGCTATTCGATATAGAAGCGCTAATGGATATCACCAAAAGCTTTCAAGAGGTTTTGGCAGGCACCTTAAAGGTGGGCATCATTCCAACGATCGCACCATTCCTATTGCCACATGTGCTTAACGATATCTGCACCCAGTTCCCTAATCTTGATCTTTATATTAAAGAGGAAAGAACAAATATAATTCATAAGCAATTGTTAGAAGGTGAATTAGACCTGCTGATTCTGGCGTTACCGATGGAACTCGGCAATGTCGAAACGCTACCTCTCTTTAAAGATTACTTTCATCTCGCTTACCATCAAGAAACAAAGTTCATTGAACCCACAAATTTCAATCTTCAACATTTAAATGAACAACATGTATTACTATTAGAAGATGGCCATTGCCTCAGAGACCATGTCATAAGAGCCTGCAATGTCATTCAAAAGCATCCCATACGAAAATATTCAGCAAGCGGGTTATATAGCCTGATCAAGATGGTCGACAGTGATTTAGGCATAAGCTTTATCCCTGAACTGGCCATTACAGGCGGCATATTGCAAGGCACATCAATCCAAACCCAACGCATGGCAGACACCGCCTATCGCGATATCGCTTTGGTCTGGCGAAAATCAAGCTCACGCCAAAAAGAGTTTAACTTACTGGCAGATACCATTATCAGTAGTGTAGCCGCTTCAAACGGCCACGCTGATACTTAATCCATGAGCAAATAGATAGCATCCGCTAGACCAGTAAACCCCCAATCAGGTTAAATCTGCCATATACAAACGGTCTGCCCCCTGCTTAAACCTTATACAATGTTTCCCGCAAAGGCTAAGCTTGAGTATATTCAGCAAACTCAACAATATTGCATAATTAATAGATGAAAATAGACAGCATACATGTCGGCAGACCTAAACGTTTTCAGCAAGAGACCTTATCAGCCATTCACAAGCAGCAGGTCACTGGCTTTATCTATCTAAACAAAGAAAACCTTGTCGGCGATCAACAGGCAGACTTAAGCGTGCATGGTGGCTTAGATAAGGCAGTTTATGCCTATCCAAAACAACATTACGCCTATTGGCAACAACCTATTGGATTATTACGGCGGCCCCGCATTCGGTTAAGTAACGAGCCACAAGGCGCTTTTGGTGAGAACTTATGTCTGACTGGAGCTGATGAAAACAGTATCTTTATTGGTGATACCTTTCAGTGTGGTGAGGCTATTCTACAAGTCAGCCAGCCGCGCCAACCCTGTTGGAAACTAGGGCATAAATTCAAACAAAAAAGATTGCCGCAATGGGTCATCAGTAGTGGCTACACTGGATGGTACTTACGAGTACTACAAGAAGGTGAGATTTGCGCAGGGATGCCACTTAAAAAGATTGAATCAGGCTGCAGCCTATGGTCAGTCAATCGTTGTAATCAATTATTTTATGCTCGTGGCTTGCGGCGCGATGATCTCATCTCGATTCTGCAATGCGATACCCTATCTAGCACCTGGCATGAAGATTTCAGCAAACGTTTAGCCTATCTTGATAAAAGATAGCCTCGAGCTCAGCAAAAATGAGTCTGACCCCAACTTGGCCACTGTTAAAATGATCAGACAGTAAAAATGTCGTGAAATTAAATATACAGCGGATGATTAGCGATCTAAAATAAGACCAACTATTTCATCATCACCGAAGTAAATCGAGTGCTAAGGGATCTCCAAATAAAACTGCCGAACATAGACCTCGCCTGGCTAGACCACGGTGTTTGGAAAACACTAACTGATCTCCTGTTGTATGAGTTCTTTACTATTGGCGAAACACCGGTAACCACGGCCAGCCTACTTCAAGGCATGTTGATCATGATCGTTACCATCGTGGTAGCACGTTATGCTCAGTCCTTATTTTTACGCCTCAACACCGCCGCCAATGGCAAAGTGCCCCCAGCGGTTTATACGATTATCCGTATATTCTTTTATCTCGTCATCATCGTTGGCCTAGTCTCCGCTTTAAGCTCTGTTGGCATTAATTTCACTAACCTTGCCATCGTTGCTGGCGCATTAAGCGTAGGTGTTGGTTTTGGCCTACAGTCGGTGGTCAATAATTTTGTATCGGGCATCATTATTCTATTTGAGCACAGCGTCAAAGTGGGCGACTTCATCGAGCTAAATAGCGGCCTCCGCGGCACTGTCAAAGACATTAATGTACGCAGCACGATTGTAACCACACCAGATAACTTAGATATTATTGTTCCCAACTCCGAGCTGATTTCAACCAAGGTGACTAATTACACCTTGAATGAGTCCATAGTTCGCATACACATTCCATTTGGTGTCGCCTATGGCACAGATAAGGAACTAGTCAAAGAGGTTGTATTAACTGCTGCGCGCAAAGTCGAAATCACCTATGACGATGGCGATAAACGGAGACCACAGGTTTGGTTAGTTGACTTTGGTGACAGTAGCCTTAACTTCGAATTAGTGACTTGGCTAAACCCAAAAAATGATCGCACCAGACCTGGGTCTTGGCATGCCATGTACATGTGGGAGATTGAAACCGCATTAAGCGCAGCAGGCATTGAAATTCCATTCCCACAACGCGATTTACATATCAAGAGCGATTCTAAAGAGCTACCATCAAAGCCATCGGCTAGTGAATAACTAAAAAATCGTCCTAAGCCCAAGCCATACTCCCCGTGGGCTGGCTGGCCCATAAAAGCGGTTATCGCTCAACTCCTCTAAGCCAACCACTTCATCAGGCTCTTCACCTAACAAAGCGAAACTGTAATATTCTTTATCGAATACATTTTCAACCTTAGCCAATAGATGCAACTGCTCGTTTAGCGCATAATCTGCCTTGAAATTAAACACATTATAACCAGGCGTTTTACTCAGCTCATTCGATTCATCGCCTCGCAGGTATTGGCCAGCACTTGCAAGCCACTCAACTGCAAAAGAAAAATTGTCAGATACCGATAAACGCGAATGCACCTGCAGGGTATGTTCCGGCAAGCCCGGAATACGATCCCCAGGCTTAACCCTGATTGAATCAGCAGAGGCATCACCATTAGCGCTAATTGCCGCTGGATGATTAGGGCTCAACACAAAAAAATCGTCCTCAAAAGTGGCCTTCAAATAACTATAATTAATGTTAGTCTCTAGCCTTGAAAAGACAACTTTTAGACCTGCCTCTAACCCCATCCTTCTCGTCTTATCTATATTCTTAAATAAGCCAGTTGCTCGGCCGGTACTCTGAAAAATTATGTCGTTTTTATTAGTACTATGAAATAAACCAAGATGATAACTCGTCATTTCATTCCAATTGCCTCGAATCCCAAGCTCAAAGTTTCTTGCGACCACTTCCTTCAGGGGTGGATCAGCTAAAAAAGCATTAGGTAGGCGACACTCTTCATCTTCACCCGCTAACTCGAGTACGGCTTCACTACAGGCCAATTCAATCGCTGATGGCGCCCGTGCCGATTGACTGACCGAGGCATAGAAATTAAATTGAGGACTGAATTGGTAGCTCGCCCCCAGGGATGGATTAAAAAGATGAAACTGATGATTACCATTCAACTCTGGCTGTTCACCCGTTTGATCATTTAATTCAATACGCGTTCGATCGTAACGTGCAGCAGCAGTCAACGACAATTGGGGTGTTAACGACCAAGTATCACTTGCAAATAAACTAGCGCTCTGATTAGTGGTTTCTATATTGGTATGGTCATCAGTATAAGGCCCTGTTGTAGCCCCAGCAGTCGTGGTTGATCGTGTTTCTGGGTCAAGGCCAGCCTGTTGCACCTTCGCTTTAAAACGTGAATCCCCTTGAAAAAAGGCAAGTCCGAAAGTGAATTGATTCTGGCGCGAAATGAAATCATCAAATAGCGTGGATTGCAGGGTCAAGCCATAACTCTCTTGATCACGCCCACTAATATTATTGACTGCATCATAAAGACTATCATGCTCATCTTCGTCTTCGTCGTCGTCATCACCTTCGTCGTCATCATCGGCCATATCACCATTAAACGCATCAGCTTTTAATTTACGGTAATAGCCATTCAATGAAAGTTGAAAGTCATCATTCAGCCAATAGTCAGATTCCAAACCGACAGCTGTTAAATTGTTTTCAGTACTATCAGGTGCGGTAAAAATTGCCGCATAGTCTTGCTCTAACAACTCAACGGGAGACACACTATTACCAATTAAATCACTGTTAGTTTTTTGCAAACTGAGCTTGGCATACAAGTCCGCTTTGTTGTAGGCCAGATTGCCGTAGAATGAGTGTGCATCAGAATCAGATAGATCACGCCAACCATCTTCCTTTAAACGCTTGGCGTTTATATAATAGGCAAAACCATTTTCATTACCACCAGCTTGTAACGAGAGCTTACTGCGCTGAAATGAGCCATAGCTCATCGCTAATTGCTTTTGATCAAAACTGAACCCATCTTTCATCTTCAGCACCAAGGCGCCGCCAAGGGCATTCAGCCCAAAGATTGGATTCGCTCCAGATATTAATTCCATCCGCTCGACCGCATCAGTCGGCACGAGATCCCAATGCACCGTTTCGCCCAAAGGTTCATTTATACGCTGACCGTCTTGATATATCGCCAAACCTATTGGCAAACCCAACAATGGCGATGCAGTAAAACCGCGCACCTGCAGATCTGCTTGCAACGGATTATTTTGCGCAGCATTACTCGTCACACCGCCAAATTGAGACTGCAATACGTCAGTAATACTGGTGTAATTACCTTTTTCTATCTCTGTCGCATTGATCGCCTGAACACGACTTGGCACCTGATTAGCATCAATAGAAGAGGTCGACAGAGGACTGGTACTAATCACTTCTATTGGCTCTAATTCAGCAATCACTTCCGCAAAGCTCGGACTTATATAGAAACAGGTGATCACCATAAGGTGGTATAAAAAAACAACAAAATCGTCGACGCGAGATCGTTTGAAAAGCACACACTTCATGTCAAATTACTCAGCTGCTATTGATTGGTTATAGGTAATTTTAATTAACTATTAATAATCATAAATGAGCTGCTGAATATTATCAATTGAAATTAAATGCCTACCACCCGCGCGTCGTCCCACTTTAATGAGAAAGTCGAGAAACAGAGTGGCACCGCTTAATTTATGAGGTTACGGGTTATCGATCTGCGACTCGCTTTTGCCAACCCAGCGCGAGCCAATAAACCGCCTCTAACCAACGGCCATCAAGATCTTGATATAAAGGCGTTCCCACCTCTAACGCGAAGCAGTGCCTGAATTATGCGGCGACTGTCTAAGCCAATAACACCATTATTACGTTCACCAGCTGGGCAATCATTGTGTTGTTGGCGTTAAAGTATAATTAAGCTGTTCATGCCTGCCATCGATAGCAGGACATGAATTGACATTCAAAGGCAGGAACCCACTTGAATGACGATTAAGATTTGGAGCGCCATAGCGAGTAATAACTATTTGCTGGCTTACTGAGCGCCCTCATTATAGTGCGCAAGCCGGCATATAGCTCATGCTTGCACTCCATGACTAGTAATCTTCACGAACACCGCTATTGGAATACAGCTCACGTCCGGCATCACGCACCAACCGTCGCCTGGCTTATATCACCCAGGCCTGCATGATTTTATGAGCGCATTAGAGTCCTAACTATGACGTCTAATCTAGATTCTTTTAGCACGCTCACAATACAAGCCAGCGGCAAATATCAAACTGGTAGAAAGCAACACTGCAAGGGTAATAAACAGCAACTTAGTGTACTTATGCCAATCACCCAACAACACGCTGTACGCTGATGACTCTGTGAAATACAGAACAGCCCCAGCAATGGCAATACAAAAGCTAATCAGCAAGCTCCAACAAGGAATATCACAGCGACCTGCCAAGATATTAAACATAATCACCGGAAACAAGAATAAAGAAGCGGTGCCGCTTACTGCAACGGCACTGAATAAGTCACGGTCACCATAGAATACAAATGCTAAAGCTGCCAACATAAACACCAACATCACTCTGCGACCGTTATTAATAGTCGGGCGACAACAGCGCATATTAATAACAATCAGCTTAGATGAGCTAGCCAATGCACTGTCCAAAGTCGACATTGCAGAGATAATTAAGGCCGCATTTAAAATCAACATCGGAGCCGCACCTAACAAACGGCTCAACGCCTGATTCATACTTTCGTCAGCAACCGCATTAACGCCAGCAAAAACACCTAACAAGCCAAATAGAACAATACAGATTATGCTAATCCACCCGGCATGCAAAAAACTACGCTGCGTTGTTTTCCTATCAGCCAAAAAACCACGATCCATCATCACTGGGTCATGTAGGGGATAACTCCATACCTGCAACAAAGCCACAAAGAATAAAATAGGGCCTGGCTGGCTGATATCAAAGCTAAAATCAAAAACAGCGGCTTGATCAAAATACTGATTAACCATCATGCTTATAGAAAGCGCAGCCAGCATCATTAAAAACAAGCCCATCTGTAACACATCGGTCTTTAAAGCTGCACTCAACCCGCCCTTCATGGAATACAGCAAAACAAAAAGCGATAGCAATATAATGGCAATGAAATAAGTTTGACTACCAAAGCCACCAAAGATCAAACCAATCACAATCAAGTTGGCGAATAACTCACTGATCAACCGAATAATGATCAATGCGTTATAACAAAATGTTCCGGCACGGCCATAACGGGCAAAAAAGAAGGCCTGAATACTGCCATAGCCAAGCCCGAAGCGTACGCGATCAACAATTAAGCCACCGGTAAAGAAGGACAGATAGTAAGCGGCATAAGCCAACACTCCCCAAGGCCCAAAATGAAATCCTAGAATCGCCGCATTCATTAACGAACGCGCAAATATCCAGGTCGTTACCTGCGAGAAAATTAAAGTGAATAGACTGGGTGCCTGTCCGCTGACCGATACGCCATGATAGAAACCCTTTTCATTGGTATAGGCGGGCAACAACAAAAAGAGTAAGCCACCAAATAATAAAACTGCGACTAAGATTTGATAGACCATATTCGTTTGCTTTTATTGTTATGTTTTCAAAGTGAAGGAGCCAACAAGGCAACGTGATAACACCTAGCAACACAGTACTAGAAAACCATGCTCACAAACAGCCAAACGTGAAACACTATGGTGATGAATTACCCATAACAAAATACAGACTGAATTACGGAGCGCCTATTCATGTCAATTAGCCCAGCCACAAATAACACGCTCCAACTAGCCACACGAGTTTATTTTATAAAACTAATCCCAGAGAGATTCGCCCGTTTCTGGATGATACATTTGATGCCATACTTTTTTGCGATTAGCGATTAATTCATCAATAGTTGGCTCATCATTCATAGCCCGTTTAAGAGCAAGCTTGGTCGCCTCATAATTAGTACGATAAAGATCCTTCTTATCTGGATCACTAACACACTCAGGTGAAATCCATAATAGAATAATCATACATAGATCATTCACCTCCTCTCGTGGAATCACATCTTCAATCACTGAATCCAGAATCGCATCTGAAACCGCCGACTGCACAACCCCACCAAAAAGATTAATCATCTTAGTCTCTTTAAGCGTCACCTTAGGCACAATCAAAGCTGCTGGCTTGACCTGTTGATTACAAGCACGCACTGCAAACATACGCGTATGTCCCTCTGTCTGTCCCATTAAATGTGCAAACGCCTGACCTACCGGCCCATCTGTGCGGCCCAACACAATCTCAGGCATCGCGTCCGTACCCTGATCATGACTGGCATAAACCGTAGCCTCACCAGTCTTAAAAATAAGAGGATCTTTCATCATATTATTCCTTTAATTAAATCCTAATCAGTCATTGAGTCGAGGATTATTGAGCAACAATAAAGCAAAAACAAGAACAGAAAATAATGAGCATAAATAAGGACTTAGAACGATATCAGATGAAATAGCCAACGCTTGGTTTCAGTCACAGCACTATTTAGACCGTTCACTAAAAGGTCTACCCGCGGCACTTGATGTCCTCAGCAACCATGAATTCTGTATGTACGCTGGCCCATAAGTGACAACCACAGTTGAGCGCTGCCGTGATGCTGAAGTAACGCACGTTGTGCGTCTCTGCTAACCACTTCACTGATACTCCACACTTTCCGCGCCTCAACTAACACCCTCACTAATAGTCCGCACTTTGTGCGCCTCTGCTTACCACTTCACTGATAGTCCGCACTTTGTGCGCCTCACCGAACACCCTCACTGATACACCGCACTTTGTGCGCCTCTGCTTACCACCTCACTGATAGCCCACACTTTGTACGCCTCACCGAACACCCTCACTGATACTCCGCACTTTGTGCGTCTCACCTAACACCCTCACTGATACACCGCACTTAGTGCGTCTCTGCTTACCACCTCACTGACAGCCCGCACTTTGTGCGTTTCTACTAACACCTTCGCTGATACTCCGCACTTTGTGCGTCTCTGCAAGCCATGTCACTGATACTCCGCACTTTGTGCGTCTCTGCAAGCCATCTCACTGACACTCCGCACTTTGTGCGTCTCTGCAAGCCATCTCACTGACACTCCGCACTTTGTGCGTCTCTACTAACGCCCTCCCTAATGCTACGCACTGTGTGCCAATCACCAATTATGTGTACGTTACAATCCTGTCATCCAATGCATAGCGTTGATTAATACCCTTCACGGTATTTTTATAGCGCTGCACGCCAGCACGTAACGAAAAATAAGTGTTCTTATACGGGACCGAAAAAGCGACATCGACTGAATCAGAATGTTTTCTACCACGTGCTGTAATCGGTGAACTGGTAAGCCCACGAAGGCTTATCCTGTCATTCATGTGTAATAGATTATCGAAACTGATTGAGCTACCCGTTTTATATTCACCAGTGGCATCAAATCCGGAATTATCGACTGTCAAATCGATATGCCATGGCTTACTGATCTTTGTATCTATTACGACAATGGTGAGGCCAGGCTTCGCTCCTGGATAAAGCTTGAATTCGGCTTGCTGTGAACGCAGGCTGTTGAAATTTTCTAAACCCTGCTCTAAATCTCGCAGATTGATGACATCGCCCGACTTCAATGGAAATGCGGTTTTAATCCTGAGATCAGCAAGGCCACCATCGGCATATTCGAAATGCGCTAATCGTCCCGGAATGATGATCAACTGCAATAACCCTTGAGAAAGATCTTGCTCCGGAATATAGACCCGTGTCGTTATTTGACCCTTCTCTGCATAGCTGGCATTGAGCTTTTCGAGATGCTGTTTAAGAGCACTAGCATCTGCACAGCTGCCATTTAAATCGCTATAACCAGACGGCACCTTAACCGCATCGGCGTGACCTTTAACCTGCGTTTCTTTGATATCGAAACAATGAGGCCCTACTTTATCTTCCACCTCCAGACTATCGTCAGGCTGATTCACGGTCGGTGACACATCAGGCCGAGTCATTGATTCATGTTCAATGGCCCGTTGGCGCAATGATTCGTCTTTGAGTCGGTCTTGAAGACCATCCCTAAGTTGATTGCGGTCGATATCTTGCGGCAGGTCAGCAGCGCTGAGATTAGAGACTATGATGGTCATAGTGAGGGCAAAAAAGCTAAAGGCTGCCATGCGACAAACCCCCACCTTTCCAGATGCGATGAGCAGCAGCCAATAGCGAAGAGATCGAAACACCATCCTCACCCACCCAGATAGACTAGTTAATAGTTTCAACTACGCTAGCGCTAATTATTGTATAAATCAATTACCCGAGTGTGCATTTAGCCATATTTGTTTACTATCCTGCAAGAATTTGAACATCATAAAAAAATCAGGATGAAAGTTAGATATCGTTTAAAGCAAAAAAAGAACGTGGAGTCCGCTATTCCAGCTTCGACACGATTTTGGGGGGGAGTACTGACCAAGCAAATAAGGCTTATTTAAGGGGTTGCTTGCTTTCGCGCCAGAAATAGTCGACAGCAGACACAGTAAACAATAAGCGAAAAGTAATGATAGACCTTGATAAATCCTTTGTAAGAATTAAGCTGGGCTTACTTACGCAAGCCCGACCATGACTGATAATTAAACGGCCTACTTAATTACAATATTTTGCGGCCTCGTCACTGTCCGCTAGCACCATATTTGGTGTAGAGGTGACGCCCGCATAAAAAACAACGATTTCAACCGCCCCATCAATTGCTATCCCTCGATGGACCGTTCTAAGCACTTCAACAAATGAATCCCCTTCACGAAAATTCACCTTCTTGCCATTATTAGTCTCAATTTCGAGATGACCCTTTTCAATATAAGCAAATGTTGGAACAGGATGGCAGTGAAACGGAGTCGTAGCGCCTTCTTTCAGGGTTATCCTTTGAGAAGTTACCTCAGCTGTCCCCTTGTGGTATTCAATCTCGCCACCTTCCCAAGTTTTCGTTGTTTTTAATAGTTCTTGAGCATTGACTGCACTGATTGCAAGTGAACAAACAAGAGTAAGTATTATCGTTTTTAAATTAACCATAGTTTTATAGACTCGTAGATCCCTCTCCATATCCGAAGGATATGTTTATTTAGATAGTTACTCTAGACACAGTGATTTACTGTGTATTGTGTAATATACCTTTTTCCGGAGCTACCTGTCTTCAGCTTATTGTAATCATTACTGCTTTCGCCACAGCTAAGGTGTCTTACCTTGATTCTGGTTAGATTAAGCTTTATGGAGCGTACTGCCATCCAAGCATAAGACGATAATCGGTCTCCATTTGTGGCCCATCAAGATCTTGGTGTAATGGCACACCGAACTCAATTGCTAAACGATGGCCAGAGCCATGTTCATAATTTAACCCTAATAACCCATCAACACGTTGTCCGCCTCTTAAATCTGCTCGAGCTGTAGGCGACATCATAGGATTTAGATCATCATCTTCGCCATCAATATTTTCCCATGCTTTTCCATCTAGTCGTAGCGATAGACTCATGTTATGACTGACATTGTATCCAGCCCAAGTACTTGCCGTATATTCATTACCTAACTGATAACCTTTATCATTTTTACCCAATCTAAAGGTATTAAGGGTTTGTAAACCAAAGGCCCATTGCTGTTTCTTGACAGTGTAAGTGAGCCCTAATAGGGGATCATAAGTACCGGACCCAAGCTGCATCATATAAGGCATTCGCACGCGTAACCCCATTGCATTATCGTCTTTTTTATTAATAGACCCAGTCGGAATACTCATTCCCACGGTTGCGTGCATGCTTGAATTATCGGTATTCATGAAGGTCCATAATGCGGACAACTTTAAATCCCCAAAGCCTTTTGAATGCGTTTTAAACCTGTGGTTGGCTGGCATCATACCCATCGCCATAGGCTTAGTTTGCATCTCCATTTCAAGATCTTTGTAAGCGATCATAGCCATTAAAGTCATATCATCAGTGACGCCATACATAGTCCCGAACATATGCATTTCCATTGTCATATTGAGCGGCGCCATCATAAAATCTTGATATATTTCTGCTGTGCTTACTGAATTTGTATTATCACGATTACCATCCATTTCCATATAGCCGTAACGATATGAAAACATCCATTCGCCTGTTTTGTGGACATGATCACCCATCACACCTATAGGCGCATGATCAGTCGGCATGCTGCTATCAGCAAATAATGAATTAATATTAATTATCGAAATGATACAGAGCAAAACAACCAGTTTGATTTTTATACAGTTCATCATGTAATCCCAGCAATATTTTGGCGAGATTATGCCCGACCTATCAAACTTTTTTCCGCGACATATTGACGCATATTGTTTTAAAGCATCTCAATATAAAGCATTGATTCGCGATGTAGCCTGCATCATTTCACTTGCAGGGAAAGCACCAGTCAGCACCTGTTTCACCCTGTTTCATTTGCTGAGCATCCTAAAGTGATATGCCCACTCGCAGTATGAGAGGTCCAGAATATATAGTTTGAAGTGATCGCTACTTATGAGACTTAACGATGACGGCGTGTAATAGCTTTTTTCTTTTAGCCACTGCCTGTTGACTAATCACATGCGTACGCTGAGCCGTGTTCAGCTCGGGATCACTATAATGATCCTCGCCTAAATTGACCTCTATGGCGGCCTCTCCTCCCAATACTCATCTAAAAACTATTGTTGCTTTAAGTCGGCGTTAAAAAACGCAATCATAGCGATCCCATATCATTATTTAGAATTATTACTCGATACCACTAAAGGCATAAGCTTCATGTTAGGAGTGAGCAGTAGCACCTAACTGTATGCGCTATAACATTGAGCATGATAGCTCTAAACTCGGCTTGGTTAGTATTTGGTATTTGTGGTTATAGAGAGGACGATATATTTGTGCCTGCTGTTGCTAAAGAAGAGCAGGAAAGGCCCATCTATAATTTACTAAATGTTAGTAATATGTTGATAGCAGGAATACTGAGGCGCTAGCTACTACATCGCTTGTTGATCTACACGATAAATATAGATAATGCCGGAGGTATGAGATGGTTGCTTCTATTTGTCTCGCCGAATCATTCGCTGCTGATAGGATGTATCTGTGCCAAATAGTTGGCTGCTATACACCACTCTTTTGGGCAAGATAGGCTTCAAATCTTATATTGAATTTGCCAACTTTCTGCACTCATTAATAGATATAGTCAGGCATACCAATTTAAGTGAAAAATCGCAAAAATTACAGGATAAGTGGATCTGAAAATGCGCGATAAAACTAAGCTTGAGCCCCTTCAATTCATATTAAAAACAGCCTGCACAGGAACATCAGTGACCACGAGAGAGCTCATTAAAGAACTAACCAAAGATGATCTTGCTGATATTAAAAATGGGGATATGACTGCGAATGATCTAACGGACTTAGTCATGGAGTTAGCGGACAATAAAGACAATAAACAACTATACAGAGTTAAAGCTAAAGATCTTGAGTACTAGCATTCGCTTGGTAGAGAATGATAGTACTCAATTGATGCGGCTTTATAATACAGCAGCCACATTAAATTTCCGTGCTTGATACTGATTCAATTTCAAACAACCGATCTTCCTCAATATTACTTTCATGTGCAGCAATCTCACTTTCTATGGCACTCGCCTTCTCGAATCTTGCAATCTCGATTAAGCTCCCCCCCTCATGTACCAATGGCAAATTATTTAGACAAATAATAATGCTATCTAAGTTTGCTGTTAATACTTTTTAAGAGATTTACTTAGGCTCAACTTATGAAACTCTTGTACTATTTTTGATCGTTAAATTACACATCCTGGTCTGCTTCATCGGGATTGCTTGGCTCTTCAGTATTTAAATCTACCACTTCCGGTCTGCGACGTCGTCTGGTTTTTGCAGGAATCATGTCGCGCATAGATTCTATTTTTCCAAAGCAAAGTAATTTATCCTCGGCTTCAATAATACGATCTGTTCGCGGATTAGGAATAACTTTTATACCTCGGTATAGAGTGAGTACATTAATATCTTTTTCAGCAAGCATGACATTTTTAATTGTACAACCAACAAACCTTGCCCCCTCTGGAACATAGATTTCACTGACACCATATCCTTTACTCACTGTTAATCTTTGCCGTATATCGATCTCAGGGAAATCAACTCGGGCAGAGATGTAATCAATTATAGCACCTGCCACATCTAATCCGGTGCAAGACTCGATGCCTTCAAGACCAGGAGAAGAATTTACTTCCATGATTTGTGGTCCATTTTTACCTTCTAACATATCGACGCCAGCAACCTGCAAGCCTAGAATTTGTGCCGCACGAACTGCTGTTTCCACGTATTGATCATCTAACTCTACTGCTTCAGCAATGCCGCCACGATGGACGTTGCTACGAAACTCCTGGCCCTGTGCCACACGGCGCATTGCGGCTACAACGCGATCGCCGACAACAAGTGCACGTATATCTTTGCCTTTGCTTTCAGCTACAAATTTTTGCACGAGCACATTTTGTTTTTGGCTTTGTAATAGCTCGATAATGGATTCAGCCGCATTGATAGATTCTGCCAGTAATACTCCAATACCTTGCGTTCCTTCAATTAGTTTAATGACCACAGGAGCGCCGCCAACACGTTCGATAGCTGGTAAGACGTCTTTTCTATCTCTGACAAAGGTTGTTCTAGGTATTCCGATATGGTGTCGACTTAATATCTGTAAGCTTCGCAGTTTGTCACGCGAATTGGTAATGCCATGAGCTGTATTAGCACAAAATACATCCATTTCTTGGAACTGTCTGACAACAGCAGTTCCATAATAACTGATTGATGTGCCAATTCTTGGTAGGACAGCATCATAATCACTAAGCACTTTTTGACGAAAATAGAGGTCAGGTATGCCTTCTTGCAGATCAATAGCAAACTTAAGTGTGTCTAGCACATCGACTTCATGTCCACGCTGCAATGCTGCTTCTTTAAAGCGACGCGTGCTATAAGATTTAGGGCTACGTGAAAGGATAGCGAGTTTGATGATGTGCTCCTAAAAAGAGATTATTCCCATGAATTTATCGATTTTATTTTACGCTATAAACATGTATCGAATAATATTATTTTTCTTGAATACAACAATTTACTGGGTAGAATCAATAGCGCTTTAAATAAATTTAAAGTTTGAACCAGACAGGTAAGCAAGGTATGGATATTGAGCAACAACATGACTAAATTGTGTACTTTTGGTTGGCGCGAGTGGGTAAACCTTCCAGATTTAGGCTTGCCTATGATTAAGGCAAAAGTTGATACTGGAGCCAGAACCTCAGCATTACACGCTTTTGAGCTCTATCCTTTCATGGAGAATAGAGTTCAATGCATCGAGTTTAGCATTCACCCACTGCAGGGCAGTAGTAACTTCGTTATCAGATGCAAAGCCAACGTCGTTGATAGGCGTTTTGTGACCGATTCCGGTGGACATAAAGAAGAGCGTTGGGTCATTGAGACGCCACTTTCAATTGGAGCTTATACCTGGCCCATTGAAATTACACTAACCGCTAGGCATAACATGAAGTATCGCATGTTGCTTGGCCGGAGCGCTATAAAAAATAGAGCACTTGTTGATTCATCAGATTCATACCTGGTTGGTGGGAAACCATAAAGAAAAAGACAACTATCGATAACTAAGCTGTAAGGATTTTATTTTAGTAAGGTAGCAAATTTGTCTCTTCTAAGCCTGAGTAGAGGTCGGGTAAACTAATTAACATATTGAAGATAGCTCGAATGATGGCAAATAATTTATGCATTGAAGTATTGCTTAAGCAATTAGCCTGTAACCAATTATGAAAGATTAAAGCATCTCTAGTGGTTAATTGTTTGGGCTTGGTTTTACTAGAGACTGCAGCCTGTAAGTAACAAATATAAAGCCTTGAGTGCTTATGAGATAACTCGCTTCTAGTTTTATTTTTCTGCTCAAGATTGCAAGCCAATGCTTGTTCAAGAGTGAACTGCTTAATCTGTTGCTGAAAACGACCAAGGTTTGAGAGTTGCTAAGTTTTTTGTAATCGTAGTTGAAACCAAAGCTGCTCCAGCTGATTACTGAATAATTGTGCGGCAGTGATTAAGTCTTTATGCCGCTTAGCTCGTAGTGAGCGAATTATTCTTAGCTATTGATAGTACTGCTACAGATCTTCAGATATACGTCGTGAAAAGTAATACACACCACGTTTGGTGAAGGTGTAGTTAGATTGTCTAATGGTCTTCCGCACTGCAACTAAAACCTTAGCGCTGATCAAGACGAGAGAGAAAAAACGAAAGATATGAATGGTGGCCAGAGACGGAATCGAACCGCCGACACGAGGATTTTCAATCCTCTGCTCATACACGCAGCAGAGCTGCTAAGTACCAACTAATTTTCTTCTAACGTTGCTGATTAGCAATGAGATTTCAATTCTTCCATAGCCTTATTAGCCTGTCTAGCTACAAATGGTCTTCCGTTTTGTCTACCGTATTTCCATAGCTAGATAAACAAGCACACCCCCGGGGGGCCGTGTGTGCGTTTTACTTCGTTATAGTACCCAGCCAAATACAAAATAAGCCATTTTGAAAAAATGCGGCTGCCTTTGGCACAGCTAACTTCAACCTGTCTGGCATAATAGAAATCATGACTAATTATGTTCGTCTAAAACAATGCCAAATAAACCACAAGCCAAAATAGCCTATCCTAATTATCCATTGTCATTAGCCGAAGGTGAGCAACTACTAACGGATGCAATACGTCAGTTTCATGGCTCTATAGTTCAAGCTAGGAGAGGCGTTAAGGCTGGCTCTACGCCATTAGCAGGTAACGTAGCAATCAAGGCTGCAGCTGGCTTAGGCAAGACCTCACAGGTTATCTCAGAGCTTTGTGTAGGTCAGGTTAAGTACAAAAAAGAAGTGCACATTGAGTATTACGTACCAACACATAATCTCTCATCACAGCTAGTTAATGACATTACTAGTGAATACCAAATACACGCTGAACGTATTAGTAAAGATGAGCAACCAAGCATTAATGTATCTGTACTTAAAGGTAGATTACAAACAGATGCTACAGGCAATCCACTCTGTAAAAAGTCAGAACAAGTTACTGAGTTAGTCAACTTAGGTTATCCAGTATCTTCTAGATTATGTAAGAGTAAGGTAAATAAGTGTGAGTACTACGCAAGCTGTGCTTACCAGAAACAATTCCACACCCAAGCAGTAGATACCAAAGGCATTGCCTTACCTGCAGTTACCGTAATGACACATCATCAGTTATTCCTAGAGCGACATGCGTTCTTACCTAAACCTGACTTTGTAGTGGTTGATGAAAGTTTCTACCAAGCTGGTATTGATAAGATTGAAATACAGAATGAAGTGCTGCAGTTAGTTACTTCTTCGGATGGCAATCCTAGTCCTGTGCTAACTGCTTTTAGACAGTTCATCTTGGATGGTAAGCCACTACTTAAATCATTACGTGAGTTAGGTGTTACGAAGAAAGACCTTCTGGAAGAAGCCGATAAATATAGCTTTAAAGAACTAGCCAGCATTAAACCTAACCAAACAGCAGAAGAACAAGCCAAGCACTTAAAGACTGCTCCTAAATACCTTAAGTTTGATTATATCCTAACGGCTCTTGCCGAAGAACTAGAAACACAGCAACGAGATAATAGTTATTTACTGCACGTAGATACAGACAATGGAACCAAGCTGGTTTTCATGCAGCGTAAAAAGACGAACCTACCTAACGGTGTTCCTGTTTTATTTATTGATGCAGACTTAAATAAGGACGTAATCAAGTTATTTAGACCTGATACAAAAGTAATCAACATACCAGTAGAGCGACAAGCAACTGTCCATCAGTTCAATAAGACCTTGAGTGCCTATTCCAGACAGAAGGAGCATTCACAGGTAACTGAACAGCTACACGCATTCCTTAATCTGTTCAAATCCGATAATAAAACCTTAATAGTTACTACTAAAAAGCTACGGCAAGAGCTAACTGGTGAGCTTGATGAGCAAGTAAAACAAGCAGGACTGTACGGTAAGTCATCCATTAACCATTACGGTAATCTACGTGGACTGAACGAATTCGAGAATTACAAAACAGTAGTGGTTATGGATAGAAACCAACCCAATAACATACAGCTAGAACAAACAGCTATGGCACTCTGGTTTGATAGTGGTATTAGTATTACTACCTGTAAAGATACAGGTGAAACAACCTATCCAATGCATCAATCTGGTTTACGTATGAAAGACCACTCTTTGCAGAATGTTAAAGCTAGTTATCATCCTGATAAATATGTGCAGATACTCTTAGAGATTAACCGCGAAGCGGAGATTACCCAAGCCATTGATAGATTACGGTTACTTCGTAGTGGTAGTAACCACAACAGACAGGTATTTATAGCAACCTCTATACCTGTTGATATAACCGTAGATTACTACTGGGATTGGAATTTACTTCATCGGCTACTACAGCTGTTTGAAATAAGTGTAGTTGTGCCATTACATCCTGAGCATTTCCTAAAAATATTCCCAGAAGATACAGTAAAAACTAAGAGAGGTGCTCAAGATTTAATCAAAAATCTGAATAACACGCTACCTCTAATAAGACTACTTATTAGTAACTACGTGCTATTCAAATATAAGCATGTAGGTTCTAGAAAAGCAGCTAAAGCACTAATATCTACCGATGTAGATAATCCTAAGGAAGAGTTAGAGACGCTACTAGGAGTGACAATACAATCTGTAGAGACTGAACAGTAGGCACTAGTCCACTTTTTTTATTTCGGCTCTTTTGCAGCGTCAGCTGCGGTACTAGTCAATTTACTGTTTAGATTGTTGTTTTAATAACAACTAACCCCGACTATAAGCAGAACAGTAGTTAGATTGATGAACGGTAAATGGTAAGCACTACTCAAATATCTAGCAGGTGTACTAAAAAAGATTAGATTTAGCTGCTATTTTTTTAGGAAGAAATCCAGATAAGAAGTAATAAAGTAATAATAGCTTGAGCGATATATTTTGCGTTATTTAGCATCGAGTTAATAGACTGTAGCTCTGAATTGATTTTCTCTTGGGTATGCTGCTCTTTCGTTGTGACAGGTTCGTCATCAAACTGCTTTTCAGTCACTTCTTCTTCAATCTCGGAATTTGATGCTAATTTTTGCTCAGAAGTGTAACCAAATGAGTAATTTTCAATAATCCCAATCCTCAAAAAATCTTCACACCCTTCTGGAAGTTCAATTTCGTGCTCAGGTGTAAGTATTTTTATGTTTTTGTTCAAAGTCGAGTCGGCATGACAATTTGAATATAAGCCTTTACAATCTTTAATAGATAAATTAATTCTTGATGCTTTTTTTTCTATAACTAGTTTTTTCAGTTCATCAAACTTTTCGTCGATGAGAAATAATTCAAATTCAAGATAACTTGGGGCAATATCTGTTGGAGACACATATTTTCTCTCAATATCAGCATCAGCTCTAAGAGATTCTGAATTATTAATTTTTTGACTAGCTCTATAAATATTTAATGATAAAGATTCAACAGGTTTACTGGCTCCAAAGATTTCTAAGCGTTGACGGTAACGGTAATTATCTGTTTGTTTTAACTCGGCGTGTAACCATTCTCTGTCGTGATAGCCATATGTTATTGTTGTAGCTTCAAAATAAATTGAATGTCTCCAAGGTATCTGGTCTTCATTTACTACTTTGCCATTTTTATCAACTTCATCAATCGCCCATTCATATGTAGTGGCAATTCCCCAATGATATTGGGTGAATTTTCCACTCGTATCTTCAGTAGTATCTTTGACTCTCAGTGAATATTCTAAATCGCTGTCTTCAGTATTCATATATTGATTATAACTAAATTTATGAAAATTTTATTTCAATTCTTCATATATATTAGATTATAAACCTTAAATACAACAACCATATTTCACAGTAACGAGTTATCGGCCTTAGCTATTTATTATCTACGTTAATGGACACAGCAATAACTATATTAGAGAGTACTAATGTGTTGTTTCTAATGTTTTTTTAGTGCAATTTTAAGAAACAGGAATAGCTGATTAATGGAGGAAATATATCGTTAGATTAGTAGGCTTGGGTGCTAAGCAGATACATACACTTGCTGATTTTTTAATGTCACATTTTCGCCATAATCAATCATTAAAAAAGCTCATTTTTAAATTAATATAATCTAACAATTAACTTATATGCATAAAAAACTATGAAAAAATCAATTGTTAGTATGGCTGTGCTTGCTCTAGGTATAACCTTATGTGGTTTTTTTATTAGCCAGACCATCCACAAAGGTCAAACAGCTATTAATACTGTTCAGGTTAAAGGCCTTGCTGAAAAAAGAGTAGATGCAGATACCGCATACTGGGTTATTGAAACAGGATTTTTTACTGAAGGTGATAATGCCAATCAAAGTGCCATGTATGCAGGTTACGAGCGTAATGTAGAAACAATATTAGTTACGCTGAAGGCCAATGGGTTTACTGATGCAGAAGTGTCAGTTGGTGTAGCTGCTTTAACTAGAAAAGATTTTCGGGATGAGGATAATAAGGTAGTAGATGTTCGACATTATATAAATGGAGAAATCAGCATTGAGACCAACCAAATCAGTTTGGTTAAAAAAGCACGCATTGCATTGAATAAACTAATACCAAAAGGTATACCTGTAACGAATAATGAGCCTGAGTATCATTTCACCAAGCTAAACGAAATCAAACCAGCCATGCTGAGAGAAGCAACTAAAAATGCACGCATCGCTGCTGATGAGTTTGCAAGCAATGTTGGTTCAGAAGTTGGTGGAATAAAGACAGCTAGACAAGGTACTTTTTCAATTACTGATGTAGGTAGTAATTATGGAAATAAAAAGAAACTGTCCAAAGAAGTGAGAGTTGTAACGGATATACTTTTTTACATCAAATAAAGGAGCTGTCAAATGGTATCGATTAGCATCTGAGCAGGCTCGGAAGATTATTTACAATATCTATGTTACGGCTGAAACCTGTCGCGAGCACAGCCAGACGAGCGCAGCGAGGCTGCTTGAGGCTGCTACCGCTAGATATTATCTGCTGTATGTATTTGCTTATGAATATGCGATGAGCGTTCTGTGCATGGAATGCCACTAACCTTTATCGGTATCTTCGAGTGAACTGAGTAGCCAACTACACAGCCTATCAGTTGCAGTAAGCCTTACTAAATATAATAGCTTCAGCCTGTACAGTTTGATAATGTGACCCAATAAACAAATTAATTGGAGAACCAATGAAACTCCTCCTAACAAATCTATTCTTAGCAATTACCTTATCGTCAACTGTATTTGCTGATGACTTTTCAGATATTGCAGTTGCATTTCACAAAGGTGACTATAAGACCGCTATGAAGCTAATGAAACCATTGGCAGAGCAAGGTGATGCTGGTGCTCAATATAGTCTTGGTCTTATGTATGACGAAGGTAGAGGTGTGCCTAAGAATAATCAGCAAGCAGTTAAGTGGTATCGATTAGCTGCAGAGCAAGGTCATGCCTCTGCTCAATCTCAACTTGGACTTATGTATGACGAAGGTTACGGTGTCCCAGAAAATGATCAGGAAGCATTTAGGTGGTATCGTTTAGCAGCAAGGCAAGGTGAAGCTGAGGCTCAAAGTAGTCTTGGTGATATGTATGCTAATGGTTATGGTGTGGCAAAGAATAATGTGCTTGCTTATAAGTGGTATCGTTTAGCAGCAGAGCAAGGCTTTTTTTATGCTCAATCTCAACTTGGTCTTATGTATGCATTGGGTAGAGGTGTGCCAGAGAATAACGTCCTCGCTTATATGTGGTGGAATTTAGCATCAGAATATGGCGAAGAAAATGCTCTCAATTATAAAGGCCTTGCCATCAAGAATATGACCTCTTCCCAGATAGAAAAAGCTCAGGAACTATCCAGAGAATGCCTCAAGAAAAACTATAATAATTGTTAATCTAGTCAATGAAATAGCGTAATTTAAGTAATATGCTATTAAGAAATACTATATATAGGAGAGAGCAATGGAAGAAGATCTTCGTGAGCTTATTAACCAAAGAATTGAAAAGTTAAGAAAAAAAATTCTTGATACTTCAGGCAGAAATCCTCTCATACAAAATAAGATACGATCCAGAAGCTCCTATATAAGGATAGTAGATGAAAAGCCCCAGCAACTTTTTGACATTCTTTCCCAAGAAAAGAGCCTTTTTCTGGAGCCACTGCCACCGATAACTGAAGATAATCTACCAGATGAAAATACACAGGAGTTCTTAACTGCCTTTTCAAGCCTGCAGATATCTGATGAGGTTTATTTAAGTCAAATTTCAAAGATTGACTTTAATTCTGATGAAAAAGCATTTGAAAAAGAAATCAATGCAGATAGACAGCTTAAAGATAGATTAAGAATAGACCTCGACCTTCCCGCAAGACCAATTAGTGGCAAGAGCTCCAGCGATCTGATAAAGCATGCAGAAATACATAATATAGATCCGAGCATTAAGCTGCCTTTACCAGAAAGAGAATCCGAAGATGAGCGTTATAATGATGACTTAATTCAAACACTCCTCCTGCCTGATCAACTTGTCAAGAAAGCCAATAATCTTCTCTCAAAACAAAAAACATACAAGGAAGAGAGAGGCTTGGATATCATTTTCTTGACTCTTGGTTATTTGAATTGGAGAGAACCAAACTCAAATGACAATAAAAATAATTTCAAATCACCGATATTAATAATCCCAATAGAATTGAGTAAAGAGTCCTCCAGGAAAGGAACTAGATATCTGGTGAAAAAAAATTCAGCTATAACGATTAATCCAGTTTTAAGGCATAAGCTGGTTAATGAATTTGGAATAAAATTAGAGTATGAATTTGATGAAGATGAGAGCTTAGACATAGAGTCAATATTTGATTTAATTGAAAAAATCAATCCTAAGATCCCACAATGGGAGGTTTCAAGAGAGGCTGTTCTTGGAGCATATCCTTTTCAAGGAATAAACTTATATAACGACTTAAGGCCTGATATTGATTTTTCAGTTTTTCCACTTTTAAAAGATTTAAATCTTGGGAGGAAACCATCTGAAGTCTCTGAAATTAATTATGAAGAAAACCTTGAGACAGGTAAGTCTGAAGCAAAGGCACCATATCTAGTTTTAGACGCAGACTCTTCACAGCTCTCTGCAATAATTAAAGTTGCAAGTGGAGAAAATGTGGCTCTTGAAGGACCTCCTGGCTCAGGAAAAAGTCAGACCATTGTAAATGTTATTGCAAATTCTCTGAACTCAGGAAAAAAGGTCTTATTCGTTGCACAAAAGATGGCTGCATTAGAGGTAGTCTATAATAGGCTTAAGGCATTAGGATTAGGTAGATTAGTTTTACCAATGATCGCCGGGAAGGATAATAGCACCTACTTTTATGATGTGCTCAAGGAGAGAATTTATTGGAAGTCACCACAAATTAAGTTTTCTGATGTTCATGAATGTATTGATCAATTCAGATTGCAAAGGAAAGCACTAAGTGAATATATAGATTTAATGACAGGCCATGTACTTGATACAAAAGTAACCATTCACCAAGCCATTGGGTTAAAACTTAAATACAAAGAATATGATATAGAAGATAAATATAGAGAGCATATTACAGTTGATGAAAGTGCTTTTGACCATAGTCTGGATTTAAGGAAAATATATGAACTAGCCAAAAAAGGTGAAATATTAAGAGACAAGTTTTACCAGTCATCTCAGAATCATAGTCTCAAAGTCAATTCCTTTGACACTATTAACATCAAAGAAATTGTCTCAATAAAAGATGATATAGAAACATATGTTAAAGATTATGATGTTAAAAAAAGAGAATCTAATTACCCAAATATATTAGATCGTAACTTATCTGATCAGTTATTGAATGAATTTATTCACCTTGATGATGAAGAGAAATATTCTGATTTCACTATTAAAATTTCACAAGAATCTGAAGAATATATAAAAAGCGCCTTAGACAAAGTAGAGCAAGCAATTGATATAAGCGAAAATATCAGCTTTAAAGGTTACGGAGTAAGTGCGCAGTCAAAAGATATCCTCCAGATCTCATTAGTCATAAATAAAATATGTTTTCTTGTAGATAAGCTAGAGATCCATTCATTAAAATATGATGATTTCGTTGAAACTATAGAAACACTTTTTAGTCAGCAAAAAAAATATCTTGAAATGAAGGATATTCATCAGAGTTTATCAAAAAAACATTTTAATCTGGCCCCAGAATCTTTCGTTAACCTTACTGAAATGATTGATGAGCTCAAAAATCATGAGTGTATATTCGATTACGTCATAAGTAACAAAATATCGAAGGTTAAAATTGAATATGAAATTCTTTTAGATGCAATAACGTCTTATAGGAATATGACAGGAATTACTCATGAGATACCTCCAATTGAAAAGCTTAATGAGATATATGAAGTAATTGCTGGCTCAGGAATATTCCCAATATTCAATTCAAAACTCACATCTGCAAAAGAGTTGCTTGCGCTTCTTAGTGGGAAGCAGCCGCATGAAATGAAGAAGATGAATAAATCTGAACTACTAGATGATGTTAAAAAACTACAGGGGATATCTAATAAAATTACCGATAATCAGTTATATCAAAGCATAAAACATTATGAAATCAGCATTCTAGATCTCACATTATTAAAAGATACGATAGATGGTATTTATACTTATTTAGAAAAAACAAACCTCCATAAGTATAACCTAGTTGATTTTTATACATCGCAAACTTACAAGCTTTATAAATTTATAGTAAATGAGAGTAGTGAGGAAAAATATGAATGGAATGAGCTAGATAAAAAAATTAATGAGATCAGCGGTTTAATTGAACTTTACAATACATCGAAAACTGAAATAAACAGTTCAGTAAAATTCCTTGATCAATACAATTGCAATAGCGAATCGCTATATGTCATGAAAGATATCTCAATCAAGCTTTCGGAATCTTATGAAGAAGTAAAGACACATTTTTCTCATTCTGGGCATATAGCTAAAATTAACCATATGGAGCATTTATTTTCTCTTAGGAATATCATTCTTTTTGTACTTAAACTCAAGAGTTGTGGTGAGGATTTTGCGAGCTTAATACTCGATAAGAGTTACATTGAATTCTTGTATTTATATCAGCGAGGATTCCATCTATATAAGTCATTGAATGAGGCATTGCCAGTAGATGCTGATCTAAAAACTCATAGTGAAGTTTTCCAATACTTACATAACTTTGTGGAAAATAGCTCAATTATAACTGACTTAGTTGATGCTTCGAGGATATATAATGAGGCAGCTGAAATTGGATTATCTAAAATTGTATCTCATGAAAGTAAAAAGCTGATTAAAAAAGAAAATATTTTGGCTATTATCTCTAGGCAGCTGTGTGGGAATTTTGGACCAGTTGATCGCCTATCAGTCATTAAATCGACTGGTTCGTCAATGAGTGAGGCTAGAGAAAAAATCAAAGAACTTGATTCCTTAATTAAGTCATATGCACCAATTATTACTTCGAAAGTTTCTCTAGAGGCCGCAGATCCTCCAAGTGGAACTGGCTATGGTAGGAAGTCGGATTATTCAGAACTTGCTCTTATCAAGTATCAGCTCACTCTTAAGCGACAAATAGCACCACGCATGCTTCTTAAAAGAGCCCAAGAATCACTAAAGGAGTTATTCCCTTGCTGGATGATGACGCCAGATAATGTTGCTCAGTTTCTCGATCGAGAGCCTACATTTGACTTGATAATTATTGATGAAGCAAGCCAGATGACGCCGGAGAACTCAATCTCCGGTCTCATGCGTGCAAAACAAGCACTGATAAGTGGTGATACAAATCAGCTTCCACCATCAGATTTTTTCAAGCTTACACAATCTGATGATGATGATGATGATGAATCTGTACTAGAAGAGTCGATCCTTGAGCAAGCCAATAATATGTTTTATCCAAAGCATCAATTGAGATGGCATTACAGATCAAGGCATGAAAATCTTATAAAGTTTTCTAATCATCATATATATAATAATAAACTTATAATATTCCCATCACCTTCAGGACAAGGTGATGAGCTTGGTGTTTCTCTGGTTAGAGTTGATGGTATCTATCATGGCGGTGCAGGCCAAGCCAGAATAAATCCTGCTGAAGCCAAAGTTATAGTTAATCATATCATTGAATTTGCAAGGAATAATTCACATAGATCTCTTGGCGTTGTTGTTATGAATGCTAATCAAAAAGAAGAAATTGATAGTATGTTAATAAAGTCTCAGGAAGACTTTCCACACTTACTCAAATATATCAATGATTGGGAGAGTAATAATGAAGGTCTAGAGAAATTATTTGTTAAAAGTATTGAAAATGTACAAGGTGATGAGAGAGATGTCATCTTTATTGGTACTGTCTATGGTAAAGATCCTCAAGGTAGATTTTTTAAGAAATTTGGTCCCATCAGTGGTGCTGCAGGAAAGAAACGGCTGAATGTACTTCTAACCAGAGCCAAAGAACAGATCATTACATTTACATCAATACCAATGAATGATTTTGAACCACTTCCACATCAACAAGGCGCCACATTATTAAAGTCCTGGATTCAGTTCTGTCAAGATGGTGTATTAAATGAAGTTATAAGTAATGATGCGGATGGTGAGCCTGATAGTCCTTTTGAGGAGCATGTTATTGAAGTGATAGAATCACTGGGATATGAAGCAATTCCTCAGGTAGGAGTCACAGGTTATCATATTGATATTGGCGTTAAGCATAGAGATTATCCTTATGGATATTTATGTGGTGTGGAATGTGATGGTGCAACTTATCACTCTTCAAAAACAGCTAGAGATCGTGACATTCTAAGACAAAAAGTATTGGAAAATTTAGGATGGACAATTTATCGAATATGGTCGACTGACTGGTTTAACGACACGCTTACTCAAAAGGATAAACTTAAGGAATATCTTGAACTACTACTAAATAATAAATTATCTAATGTTACGTTAATACAAGATGATACCGAGAATTTAGATGTAATAATAAATAGACCTGATAGTGAGCCTATTAAGCTTGGTGATAAAGGTAGAATTCGATATCTTGATGGTGTCAAAGCTGGAGATGAGCTTGATTTTTGGCTTTTATCACCAGGTAATTACAACACTGCATCAAATCCTAATTATAAAAATATTAATGTTTCTTCACCGCTTGGTGCAGCATTAATCGATTCCCATGCTAATGATGTTGTGCATTATGAGCATAATAACAAATCAATCTCAGTGCTAATTATACTTATAGAATGATTATGGATAAAAATAAATATATTGAGTTGGCTTACCAAGAAATTGTTACTAAAAAAAACTTATGCGAGAAATTATGGAATCAATTACTTGAAGTGCATGCCAATGATTATGCAAATGCTGAATATGAATATGTTCAAAAAAGAGCAATCATTCTCCAGGGTGAGCTAAATAATAGACAATCATCTGAGGAAGATAGTCATGTTGAAGATGAGTATGAAGATGAGTGGGAGCTAAGCACTTCAGAGCTTGATACATATTCTGATGATGAGATGAATAAATTCTTACAAGACATTGACGAGCAAAAAGATTGGGTAAAAGGCAAGTCTGGGAATGAAATATTTCAAATGGCAATAAATTCCACATCTTATAATCAAATGAGATACCTCTTGGCTTTCTTGAAATATAAGCGACATGTAAATTTAAATGAATTATATAAAATCGCAGACTCTGCTATTAGAATATGTATGGAGCACAAAAAAATTGATCATTGAGATAACTCAAAAGAGGCCCAAACAATCATGCGATTAATAATAATCTCTCTCTCTCTTTTACTTGTACTTGAGGTACTTTTGCTCTTAAGTGGTTATAGAATTTTATTAAAAGAAGAACATATCGATATCAGCAAAGGCGTATCAAGATATCTAGATGATTATGGGGATTTATCAAAAAAAGGACAAGATTCATTAGTTTGCACATATTTTAATGGCAGAAAAGTTATCGAAAAAATGTATTGGTACTCACCTGCTGGTATATTTGGTAAGGAAGAATGCATGGTATTATACAAGGTAGATTAAACATCCATTTCAAAGGAAGTCCGCTTCTAAGCTCTTGTTTGAGAGGAGGTTTCCGTTGGGGTGTATAATATATTAGTACATAACATCTTCATCGTAAGATGCATCTGCTCTAGCTGATACCCATTACCATAATCTTGACCAACAGTTTTCAATGACCAACCACCCAGTCTATCTATCATTTCAATAGGAGCATCTACTGCTCTTAGCCTATCTCTAAAGCTATGACGTAGACCATGCAGCACGTAATCTTTGTTCTTAGTCACTGACTTAAGCCATTTATTCAAAGCTGCACTAGCTGAGTTAGCATTACAGCCTTTTGCATTGCAGTAGCGTGGGAAGCAGTAGGCACTTACTTGTGCGTTCTGTTTAATTCGCTGAGCTGCCCAGAGACTAGCTCCAACTAGTGGAACAATGCGTTCTGAACTTCTAGTTTTAAGTGGTCTATGTTTGTGTGGCTGAATAACGATATGTGGAATATCTTCGTCTAAGCTTAAGTCATTTAGCATTAATCCAGCGGCTTCTGACAGTCTCATGCCAGTGTCAGAGATAAGTGCAACCAGCCATCTCATGTCATCATCTACAGCCTTACAGCGGCTCTGGATAAGTCTTATATCGGCTATGGCTATTGGTAGGCGTTTCTTCGCATCGTCCTTCTCGCTTGGTAGCTGCATACCTTTGAATACATTCCTAAAATCTAAAGCATGTTCTTGAATGACAAAATTGAAGATGGCTCTAATTGTGGCAAAAGATTTATGCACTGATGCGTTACTTAGACCTTTGTCTTGTAACCAAGTACGAAAGGCTAGAGCATCTCTAGTAGTAAAGTCGTTGAGTTTAGTTTTATGAGGTACTGCGGTCTGTAGGTAACTGACATAGAGCATGGCATGCTTATGAAATAACCGACTTCTAGTTTTACCTTTTTGCTCAAGGTAGTAAGCCAATGCTTGCTCAAGAGTGAATTGGCTACTCTGCCGCTGGAATTGGCTGAGGCTAGAAAGTTGTTCAGTTTGTTTTTGTAGTCGTAGCTGAAACCAAAGCTGGTCTAGCTGACTACTAAGTAATTGTGCAGCAGTGGCTGCTTCTTTAGGCTGCTTAGTACGTAGTGAACGGACTATTCTGGGTCTTTTATAATGGTGTTGTAGGTCTTCAGGTATACGTCGTGAGAAGTAATACACACCACGCTTAGTGAATGTGTAGTTAGATGGTCTAATGGTCTTCCGCATGGTCTACCGCACTCCATAGCTGCAAGTAAAAACTCAAGCCAATCAGTACGATAAAGAAGTAACACGTTTACTTAATGGTGCCCGGGGCCGGAATCGAACCGGCACGCCCGTGAAGGCGAGGGATTTTAAGTCCCTTGCGTCTACCAATTCCGCCACCCGGGCTAAAGGTGAGTATGAT
>Ga0228619_1000020_pt1 | contig 65183 bp, 50 predicted proteins | sample 22DmetaG_FD_190065 | JGI IMG/M metagenome (GOLD analysis project Ga0228619, IMG submission 190065) | Seawater microbial communities from Monterey Bay, California, United States - 22D | ecosystem: Environmental > Aquatic > Marine > Coastal | place: USA: California | collected 2016-10-12 | reverse complement strand
AAACAGGTCATCAGTAGATGAGATTGTAGGTGACATTGAAGATATAGGTTTTGATTCTAACTACTCAGCAACATATTGGCCTTGGATTCAGGTGAGAGATACTGAAAATTCAGTTCAGGTATACGTGGCACCAACAGGTGAGGTATTAAAGAACATCGCGTTAACAGACAACGTGGCATATCCATGGTTCGCATCAGCGGGTTACACGAGAGGTTTAGTAAACGCAATCAAAGCGAAAAAGAAATTAACATTAGACGAAAGAGATGAGTTATATGTTAATAGAATTAACCCAATAGCAACATTCTCAGACGTAGGTACGATTATCTTCGGTAACAAAACATTACAAGTTAGAGAATCGGCGTTAGACAGAATCAACGTAAGAAGATTATTACTACAAGCTAGAAAACTTATTTCAAACGTGGCGGTAAGATTATTATTCGAACAGAATGATGAAGTTGTAAGAAACGAATTCTTAAGTTTAGTTAATCCAATTTTAGAAAACATAAAAAGAGAAAGAGGTTTAACAGAATTTAAAGTTGTATTGTCATCTTCACCAGAAGATATGGATAGAAATCAGTTATCGGGTAAGATATACATTAAACCAACAAGAGCTCTTGAATTCATTGATATTGAATTCTTAGTAACACCAACAGGAGCATCTTTTGAAAATATTTAAAAAATTATAGAGGGGAGGGTTTCCTCCCCTTTGTATGTATAATATATGAAACAAACATTAATAGAATCAGAAATTAAAAGACTTATGGAAATCATGAGTGTTGAGGTGTCTGAAGGTTTTAACGAAGAGGGTTTACCTGATTTTAAGTATTACGCATTTGATTGGGATGATAACCTAATGTATATGCCAACTGAAATTATGGTGAAAAGTTTTGGAGACCAAGAAATAGGTATGGGTACTGCAGATTTTGCTGAGTACAGAGGACAGATAGGAAAAGAAGACTTTGACTATAAAGGTCATACTATAGTTGGTTTTGCTGAAAATCCTTTTAGAAATTTCGGTGTAGATGGAAATGACCAATTTGTTAAAGACGCTATGATTGCTAAAACAGGTCCTTCATGGAATGACTTTATAGAATGTATTAACGGAGGTTCAATATTTTCTATTATCACGGCAAGAGGACATAACCCTGAGACATTAAGAGAGGGTGTGGAAGCTATTGTTAAAGACGGTAAGGGTGGTTTATCATTCGAATCGTGTGTGGAGTCACTTAAGAAATATAAAGGTGTTATAGACGGGGATGGTGAAGAATTATTCCAAGAATATTTAGACCTATGTAGATTTCATCCTGTTTCACACGGAGCGGGTAGTGCTGCTAACCCTGAAGAAGAAAAAATTAAGGCATTAGAATTATTTATTAAACACGTTAATTCTTTATCTGAAGAATTGGCGGTTACGATGGAGTTAGAAAATGACATCAAAAATAATTTTGTCCCGATGATTGGGTTTTCTGATGATGATAAAGCTAATGTCGACAATGTAAAAAAATACTTAGACGACAAAGGAGAAGAAAATGTCAACGTGTATTACACTAAGACTGATAAAACAAAGATGTAGATGCTAGAACTAGTATACTAGTAATATTTAAGTTATTATATTTTATATATTTTATTTCTTAAGTGTTTTTAAGTGAGTTATACTGGAACTAGTTTAAACAAAATAATTAAAAGTGTCAACTAATATCGAAAGATTTTTAAATTACTTGATATTTATAGATAAATAAGAAACAAATTAAAAAAAATACAAAATGGCTGATTTATTAATGAAAATGCCTGTTCCTTACGAACCAAAGAAAAAGAATAGGTTTATTTTAAGATTCCCTTCAAGTTTAGGGATAAATGAGTGGTATGTAAGTACAACATCTAGACCTTCAGCGAACATAGGTTCAGTTGAAATACCATTCCTAAACACCTCAACATTCGTTGCAGGTAGGTTTAATTGGAACACTATTAATGTAACGTTTAAAGACCCGATTGGTCCTTCAGCGGCACAAGCATTAATGGAATGGTTTAGATTACACGCAGAATCTGTTACAGGTAGAATGGGTTATGCTGCGGGTTATAAGAAAGATATTGAATTAGATATGTTAGACCCAACAGGTGTTGTGGTAGAAAAATGGATTATACAAGGAGCCTTTTTAACTGACTTAAACTTTAATGACTTATCTTACTCTGATGAAGGTTTAGCTGACATCTCAGTAACGTTAAGACCAGATAGATGTATATTAGTATACTAAAACTATAACGGCCATATAAAATTAAAGAAACTCACTTCATGTGGGTTTTTTTATGCTTTACAATGTGGTTATATGGTGTATTATTAAAACAAAAGTGTTTAATATGGACGAACAAAATTATAAAATGGAAGTAGCCTTCGATGTAATACCGTTACCGACTAACGGGGTATTCTACAAAAATAAGAAAGACACACTTAAAGTTTCTTTTCTTACTGCATCGGATGAAAACATTTTAACATCACAAAACTTAATCCAACAAGGTTTGGTTATTGATGAGTTACTTAAGGTTAAAATCTTAGATGACGATATTACCGTGGATGAATTACACGATTCAGACAAAGAAGCCGTTTTATTGTTTTTAAGAAATACCGCATATGGTTCTATGATTAAACTATCTGTAATTGACCCTGATACCGGTTCTTCGGTTGAGGTTGATTATGACCTACAAAACATTAAGTATAAAAAATTTACTCTAACATCTGATAGTGAAGGGTTATTTGATTATACACTACCAACATCTAAAAAAGTCGTTAAATTTAAGTTCTTATCACCAAATGATGAGAGAGAATTAGAAAAAATTAGTGAGGTTTATAAAGATATGTTAATAAAACCAACAGTCACTAAAAGGTTAGAAAAGATGATTATTTCAGTTGATGGTGAAAAAGACCCAATGAAAATATCACACTTCATTAGTACAATACCTATTAGAGATTCTCAGAGTTTTAGGAAGTATGTCACTGACAACACACCAGGTTTAGACAAAGGGGTAGAGATAACTTTACCTTCGGAAAAAAAAATACAAACATTCTTTAACCTTGACACAGAATTTTTTCGTCCATTCTACGGACTATAAAACATCTGTTTTAGAAGAAATCTATTATTTAGGGAAACATCTGAATTTCACGTATAGTGATGTTATGATTATGCCTGTCTACGAAAGAAAGTTTTTTGTTAATATGTTAGTTGAGGAATTTGAAAAAAAGAAACAAGACTACGAGAACGAAAAGGCTAAAAGGTAATCTACATTATATCCACAAAAAAAAGGTTAACGGGTATTTATAGTTATACTTAATACCAAATGACACAAAAAGCCATTGATGCACTTAAGAGACTAAATAACGCAACTGATGAAACGCAGAAGCAGAAGATAATGGCTGATGAATTATCTAAAGCTGCTAGTGAGGCGTCTAAAAAAGTCGGTGGAAGTGTGACGAGTCAGTCTGCGTTAGGTAAGACTAGTGAATATATAAAATCATTAGGTTCAATGGGGGGAGCAACAATTAGTTTTGATAAGAATATCTTAGATTTAACGGATGATGTGTTAAAATTCGGTAAGGCAATGGTTAGTTTGGATTTTGGTAAAATTCTTACTTCATTTAAAGAATTAGCAAAACCAATAATAGCCTTAGACACCGCACTTAGAAATCAAGTAAATAGAAGTTTAGGTCTTACAGGTGGATTGGCTAGAGACCTTAGGGCTGATATTATTGAGGTTGCGGAAGAGACAACAAAATATGGTATTGAAATAGGGTATGTTGCAGACACATATTCAACATTTATAAATGACTTAGGACTTGCGGTCCCTATAAGTCGAGAGGTTGGTGAAGGACTAATGTTACAAGCTAGAGCGGTTGGTCTTACTGCTTCTCAAGCAGGTTCTTTCTTAGCTACCTTAACAAATTTTGGTGTTGGTTTAGAAAAAGGACCTGAAACACTTAAGGAAATGGCTTCAACTGCGAGGTCAATGGGTCTGTCTACCAACAAATTTATGGAATTTGCTACTACAAATTTAAAGATGATAAATACTTTAGGTTTTAGTAAGGGAATTAGAGGTTTTACTCAGATAGCGGCAAAGGCTTCATCTATTGGTTACGACCTTGCTAGTGCACAGTCCGCCGCTGAAAAACTTTTTGATATTGATGGTGCGGTTGAAATGGCAGCACAACTAAATGTTTTGGGGGGTGATTTTGGTAAGTTAGGTAACGCAATTGATTTAATGTTCTCACCAACGAACGACATGGAAGGGTTTACTAATTCATTGATGGATGCAACTAAACAGTTTGTTTCTTTTAATGCTGAGAAAAACACATTTGATGTTAGTCCTTTAGATTTAAGACGAGCACGTGAATTTGCTAAGGTAACGGGGATGAGTATTGAAGAAGTTATACGAAGTGGTAAGAGATTAGCGAAGATGGAGATGATAAAGGATAAGATATCCTTTTTACCTGATTTATCTGAAGAAGAAAGAACATTGATAGGGAATTTAGGGTCTATAAGTGATAGTGGTGAGGTCACCTTAAAAGGTAAACTTGTTAGTAAAATGGAAAGTGCAGAACTTACAAACACACTTAGGTCTTTAAAACAAGAAGACAAGAAAAAGGCGATGACTGAGAAAGAAATATTAAACGAACAGTTAAACCTTTTTACTAAGTCAAATTACTATCTAAAAGCAATAGCATTGCAGGTTACAGGTGCAGGAGATGGTGGAGGTGCCTTTACTGCCGTTGGAGATGACTTAAACGATTTGGTATACAGTATGATTAAAGACGATACCAAGAGAGAGGCGATGTTAGATGGTTTTATGACGATGTTTGCCAAAAATGATATTAGAGGTATTGAGGCTAGTTTAGAGGCAAATGCTAAAACAGATGACCAAAAAATTGCGGTACAAGGGATTAAAGATAAGATGCAGGATTATATGAGTGAATACCAAAAAGTTATGGGGGTATCGGCAAAAAATAGTGGTATCTCAGGTGTTGGTAGTTCTTTGAAAGAGAATGTTGAGGTTAAGCTTAGTCCAACGACAAATGTTAGCGTTACCATTGATAGTCAATTGGAGAAATTCACTAATGATGAAAGAAAAATCCTTAAAAATTATGCTGCGAAAGTGGTTGTGGATAATCAAGGTGGTGATGGTAGATAAACACAAAAAAATAATTAAGAATACTATATATAATATATGTCTAATTTAAATTTTACAAATACTGAGATATTAAGAAACAGTCTACTTAGTAGGAATCTAGATGATTCTTATGGGTTTAGTACACCTTTGCCTAATACTTTCACCGATTCCACATATGGAATACAAGGAACTTCAGACCTTTCAGTGAATGACCAATTGGACGTTAGTGAAACGGCTGAACCAATCATAGATACGATTGGTGTTTTAAATCAATATGGTCCTGAACAATATAGTATAACAAATATTCAAACGGTAATAAGTAGTATTGGTAGTCAATTAGACTATTTACAGAGTTTTGTTCCTTCACCGAGTAGAGGTAGTTTAGGGTTAATTTCAATATTAACGGGTGACGATAATGGTGAGGGTGATACTGAAATGGTTTCTATCGCACGTGCTCAACTTAGGGGTATGGCATTGGAAACGATGGGTGTTAAGTTAAGAGAATCTACTTTAGGTAGAATTAACGCATTAGACGCCATTAATGACCCAACGGCTTTAGACGGGTTACTAACAGGAAGAGAAAGTATTATTGAAAGAGATTACCAAATTACAGTTCCCGGTAATCCGATAACAAGAGCGGCAGAATATTTCGCAAGAGTTTCGGGGACACAGTTACCCGTTTCTTATATTCCTGGTGAGTTCTTTGAAGAAAATGTTGAAAAAGGTAAAGTTGAAGGGTTTTTAGATAAGGCTGGTTCTGCGATTGGTCAAGTATTAAATTTAGACTTTAACAGTCACAAAAAAACATATAGTCAAAAACTATTACAATATACTTCGGGTGGTCAAAAATCAAGACTATTTAAATCCGTAAATTATAACAAATATAAACCAAACTTTGATAGTAGTGTTGGGGGTGTTTTAAACAATGTTGTTGGGTTTGTCCAAGGACTTGTAGGGTTAGACCCTTCAGATGGGTCTTTTTACGTTGGTTCGCCAGACTCAGACCCAGGAACAATCTTTAACTATGATAGTCAAAGTAATACACAAAAAGGGTTTATTGTTTCAGGACCGTCTAAGATGGTTAAAATGTTTGAGGGTGATATACCATTAAACACATACCCACAAAGTGGTAGAAAGTACTTAAACGGTACTAGACCAAGAAATACAGAAACCGATTTCATTTGGATTGGTGATGGTAATGATATACCAAGAGGAACGATAGATGGTGTTTCCGTACAATCAAACGAGAAAACCATTAAAGAAGATACTCTTTTAGGGTTCACAGAAAAAATGGTTCAAGACGCATCCGCATTAGAGGGTGAAGCAAGATTAAAACATCCCGGTACTGTTATAAGTAACGTGGCCTATAAATATCATGATGGGTACAAAATAATATCCAAAGGTAGTGGGGTTATAGGTGAGGATGATGACTTCTGTCGTGTATGGACTAAAGATTACGGTTATGACCGTTATGGAAGGTTGGTTAGACATAAAGGAATACAAAATAATCAGAGAAGGGTTCCTGGTTCTGTAATCAGGTCACAAATGATGTTAAATATCGGACCAACTAAAGATAATGATGGAGAAAATATAAATTTTGGGACAGATAAAGAAGGTAAGAACTTAACTAAGTATATGTTCTCAATTGAGAATTTAGCGTGGGTTGGTTCTGATAAATTAAAAGACCGACCAATATGTGAACAAGGACCTAACGATGGTAGAATTATGTGGTTCCCTCCTTATGATTTAAAATATACCGACGACAACAGAGCTAGTTGGACCACACACACGTTCCTAGGTAGACCTGAACCTGTATATACATATAATAATTCAGAAAGAAGTGGTACTATTAACTTTAAAGTTGTTGTTGACCACCCTTCAATTGTTAATTTATTAAGAAAAAAATTAGAGAAGAATATATCTCCAGAGAAACAAGAGGAGATAATGACCGCTTTCTTTGCTGGTTGTAAAGATTATGATATTTACGAATTAGCAAGTGAGTTTAGTTCACTATCAATGAACGATGTTGAAAGGCTTGACGAATATTTAAAATTAGAAGGGGACTTAAAATCTGATGTAAAAGATGGAGAAAAAGTCATTACTAAACCAGTAGAATCGGTGAAGAAAATTAAGTCTGTTTTTGAAGAAAAATATGATAGTAAAACGAAAGATATTCAGTTATATTGGTTTAATGATGTACCTGGACCAAACACAACGGCAGATAAGACACCTAATTCGGAGTTTGATAATGACCTTAATGGTTATATAGAAAGGTTTGACGCACCTCAAGAAATAGATAGTGATTACCAAAAAAAGGTTAACGAACTTACAGACGATGATTTATTTGAAGGAGATGTTAATTGGGGGGAAAATGAATTGTTGGTTTTTAAAGGTATTTTAGATAATATTAAATCGGTTGTTGAAGAATTAAAGACAACGGTTAGTGAGACCCTTAACCAAGAAGACGACACAGAGGATAAATTCACATTTGAAATAAAAATAAAAGCGACCACGTCTGCGGTTGCGACACAAGAATATAACGATGCTTTAGCTAGTAGAAGAGCGGAATCACTTAAGAAATATTTGTTAGGGGATAAAGACCAAAAAAGGATATCTATAGTAATAGAATCAATAGGTGAAAATCCTGAATTCTCAGGTTTGAATTGTACTAAACTACAAAACACCACTAAAGGTAAAATATACTCAAAATCGGCAACCTATTGTCGTACGGCAACCGCTAGTATTGCTGTATTAGGTGAACCAACAGTTCCTGTATATAAGCCGGGAAAAACAGAACCAACATACAAGAAAGCGATAGATAAAATAGAAAAAAACCCTGAGAATAAAGACGGTTGGGATTTAATATTAAAAACTATTCACTCTGAATGTGATTACTTTTTAGAATTAAAAGAAACTGACCCGTTGGTGTTTGGAAGCTTAGTGGAGAAATTAAAATATTTCCAACCAGGTTTTCACTCAACAACACCTGAAGGGTTAAACTCACGATTAACATTCTTACAACAATGTTTAAGACCCGGTGAAACAATAAAAGTTTTTGATGAAAACAAAAATGAAGTTACTGACCTATCATCAAATAGTGCGTTTGGGAAACCACCAATCTGTGTATTAAGAATTGGAGACTTTTTCCATACCAAAATGGTTGTTGATAATGTCAATTTTTCGTATGACGATGCGTTATGGGATATGAACCCTGAGGGTATTGGGATGCAACCAATGATTGCGTCTGTTAATATGGGGGTTAAGTTTATTGGTGGTCACGGTATTGGTGGTGCGGTTAACGAATTACAAAACGCATTATCGTTTAATTATTATGCGAACACAGAAGTTTATGATTGGATGTCGACTGAGACTGATGGTGGTAGAGACCCTAAAAAGGTTGAAGAAATTCAAAACGCGTATAAAGATAGAATGACTAAACAATTATCAGACAATTTAAATAACCCAGAAATATCAAAAGATGATGACGAATATTGGGGTAATTTAATGGAAAGTGATACTGAAAATATTACATACAATCAGTTTTATAATAACTTTACTGAGAGTATTAATGATTACGCAAACGAGTTAATCACTCAGACGAAAACTCTATACGACAAATTTGGTAACTCTGCGGTACGACTACTTTATGATAAAGAAAAAAGATGGAACATAAAATCCGTTACAAAATATAGTACGACTGATAGTGTTGAAATAGGGTATATTGGTAGAGATGATTATGATTATAATGAAGCTTATGATAAGATATTATTTCTCATTCAATTAGTGGTTGATAATGTAAACGAATTTGCAGACGAAATCTACATCGAACTAAAGAAAACGATAAACTTCAATGAAGAGAAAAACGAAGAATATATAAAAATAAATAAACACTTATTAAAAGAGGTTAAAAAGAAATTTTCCGATTTTGGAATACAAATACAGGACTCCATAAGTGCGGTACACAATAAACAGAAATCATTGCAAGAACCATTAGATGCTTTTAATATCATCTTAGGTGATGAAATTGATGGGTATAGAGGTAAAGACAACGAGTTTGTTGTGAAATACCTTAATAATCTAACACAGGATAATGGTGATTTATCGGGTGATTTTGAATCGGCGTTAAATAAAGCGAAAAAACTTTATGATGATTATGTGTCCACACTATCTGGCGAAAGTAAAGAATATGAAATAAGTTCTAAATCTGAATTAACAGACATAAGTAAAGGAAACATCACTTTAGACGCTGCTCTTTATTATTACAATGAATTACTACCCTTATTTTTAAATGATGGTATACTTGATATTGATGAACAAATCAAAAACAATACGGAATTTGATAGACGTATTAGAAGAAAATTTGCAGAACAGTTAGTGATTATAAAAAATAAAAACGTTAAGACTCTTAATGTTGATAGTGTTACTTGGGAAAACGTTGTTAAAACAAACCAAGTTTATGACTTTAGGTTAACCGAATCTATTGACCCGTCAAACACTGAGATATTAAATGAATATTATAGACAAGTTAATCCTAATAAAGAGGATTCTAAGGGAATATGGAATCCATTTACAATGCCTAGTTTAGGTTCTCCAGATTCTGCGGTACTTTATAATCCGCCTAACCAATTTAGTAATGACCCTCAAATGGCCTAAAAATTATGCAGTACTACGATAGATATTCTGAATTTCATTTTAACGGAGAACACAAAGTTGTTCCGGCGATTAATCTGAATAAAAAAGGTTCTGATGTTGTTGTTACCTATAAAAAAGGTGTATCAAGATTGGATAAATTTTCACAACAATATTACGGGACACCGTTCTTTAATTGGTTAATATTACAGGCAAACCCAAAATATGGTGGTTTAGAGTGGAATATTCCGGATGGTGATACTATAATTATACCATTCCCTTTGGTCCCAACTTTAGAAGAGTATAAGACAAAGGTAGACGAATATTACTACTACTATGGCAGATAAAATACAGAAAGGTAATATCTTTGTTCAGAAAGAGGAGAACAACTTAGTCATTATCGACCCGAATAAAGTACATACGGGTGGTAAGACAGGTGCTCCTGTTGACAGGTACGTACCTCAAGAAGATTTAGTTTATTTTGTTAACTTAGAAGCTAACCCTGTACCACGTAGTATTTTAGATGTTGGTGGGAACGAAGAAACGGTTAGGAACGTGGTTGCCTATGGTAAGGTAAATTACTTAGGACCGAACGGTGGTAAACCAATGGACACTTCATGGACCGAAGATTTTTCGGGTAAAACAAATAGTAAAACTGCGATATCAGACACTAAGAGAGAATATTATACGGGTAATGTTGATTACGATTTCCAAATGGAGAATCAATATAATACTCAGTTATTGGGTATTAAAGATATTAAGATTGATACTAAACCCGACAATTTAAAAACCTCAATTATTACGATTAGAATGGTTGACGTTAGGGGACGTGCTTTATTTGATAAAGGACCTTCTTCGATTTACTCAACATTTTTTCATTTACCATATCCACAGTTTTATTTAACGGTTAAAGGTTATTATGGTGAAGCGATAACATATCAAATGGTATTATCGGGACAAGTGAAAACTTCGTTTGAGAGTGATGGTGATTATTATGTCACTGCATCATTTATGGCGACAAACCAAAAATTATTAAATGATATTCGATTAAAGGATGCCGAAGTGGCACCTTATCTTTTTGAATATGTAAAACCAAAGACAGATGCTGACGGGGAGGTTAAAACTTGTAAATCAACCAAAGGGTTCGACATACTAAATCAAGTTTATCTTAATTACGGTAAAGATAATTTAATTAGTGAAAAGTTGGCTAAAAAACCATTAACATTACCACAGTTAAGTAAGTTAGTTAAAAGGTTAGATACATTCTTAGAGGATGATTTAATGGACGAAGCGGACATTAGTTTTTTCTCTGACATATCGGAGTATGGTAAAGTATTATCACAATTAAACACTGCGGTTATTGAGTGGTTTAGTAAATTCTGTAACGTAAATAATCCAATACCTATTGATGACGATAAAGGAGGTCAATACTTTGAATTTAAAAAGGCGTATCAGGGTGGGATTCTAAAAACAAAAGTAGGGGATAAGGTAACGGGTTCGTTTAATATCCTTGAAGATAAAAAATATAACCAATCGATATATACGATTATAGATGGATACCTTAAAAGGTTAAGTGAGATTAAGTATTTTGGTAAACATCAAAAACTTGTGTTAAAAACTGATGAAAAGGGAGGTATGAATGAAATCACATATACCTCAATAAACACGTCTAAATTAAATCATTCGTTATTGATTTATAATTTTAAGAAAAAACAAGTAAGAATTGATTTGTTTATTGATGAGTTAGAAAAAGTGATTAACACATATACTCGTGAATACGAACAAATTAAAGACCAAGTCGAAGAGGTTTTAAGTAATGTACAAAACAATTACTTAGGGTTTGAACCTACACTTAAAAACGTGATGGGTGTTATATTGGCAAACACAGAGACGTTTTTAAAGGTTATGAAATATACTCACGACCTGTCTTATAAGCAAAGGTTTAATGGAGACAGAAAAAAGGGTATTGATATGAAAGATAATCCCGATTCTGTTAATGATGTCGTCTATCCGTTTCCTACGATATATGATAAAAACAAAGAGGGTCGATTAGAGGAATATTATCCTGGTGACCCTGCGGTTAAGAGTAAATTAAAGGGTTACGACACTGCGACATGGCCTGAGGTTAAATTGGTTGAAGAGTATCTTTCAGCCGCAACAACGAATGGGGCTATATCATCAGAATTTTGTGATACCGCAACGACTGACAAAACATCTAAGGTCTCGGATAAAGTGAGATATGGTGTTTTAACTAAGGATTTAACCGATAATGAGGGGGCGTTTAACGAGTCATCATTTTCAGGTTTAATATATAGATTATATAATAGGGCAATTTATTCTGTATTAGGTACAGGGTTTTCTAAAAAGACTATTGATGTTATTGGTTACGAAGATGCTAATAATGGTAAATACTCTATCAATCGACTACTTAACGGTAAGAACTTATTTAAGGAAGGGGTAACCAATTTAAACGCATTGTTTGGTGGAGGTTATTTGGGTAAAGATATCCAACTAATAGAAACCGCTAAGAGTTTAATACTTACAAAATCCACTGAGAAAGATATAGAAGACCGTAATAGTTTTACGGTAATTGACACAATTGTTGATGAAACCGTTGTTAAGATAAGTCCTTTTGCAAAGGCGGGGGACGTTTTAATGGAGGAGGTTAAAAAATACGAAACACACGGATTAGAGCCTTATCCATATACTAATGACGAATGGTGTAAAGACAATTTAAAAATTAACAAAACAAATAAGTTTAACAGAAAGGTTAGTACCACATATACGGAAAGTTTAAGGTATACGGTATCTAACTCGGACAAAGATGTTACAAAAGAAGATTTATTTCTTAGTTCAGACATAAATCCGTTACAAACACCTAATTTTGTTACAACAGATTCAGATATATCAAAAGCATATTGGTTATTAAATACGATACCAACTAAGTCGATGACTGACATTTACGAAGGTGAGAATTCGCTTAAACAAAACTACTTCGCAAGATTTTTAGGTGGGGATATAAAAGAGGTCTCTAATGTACAATTATTGAAGTGGGGGTCTATGTGGTATAGATATACACATCAACTCGAAACTAATGAAGATATCTTAGATAATGTTTGGGGTGATTTAGACATTAGTGGGTATAGTCAAAACCTATATGATATTAAAGGAAACAGTAACGGAGTTAGTACCTTTTTTAATTATGATATAACAAGTGAGAATATCTCTTTAGGGTTTTACCCTGAGTTGATAATTGACAAACTTAACAGGGTTATTAATGATGTTGAATTTGAGGTTGAGAAGATACAAGAGTATATTGATTCGGGTAAACTAGTTATTAAAAAAATAGGAAACATTATAACGACAGAGGAGTCAGATAAGCAAAGTATTGATTTGTATAGGTGTTATTATATAACAGAGGAAGGGATTATTAGATTACCTTCATACTCAGGACCTATCACCCCTATTAGTAAAAATAAAATACCTGTGTTGGTTAACCGTTCAGTGTCAGAAGATTGGGACGGTCAGTTTGATAAAGGTGTGTTTGAAGATTTACCGTTCTCAACAGTAAGTAGACCAAAAACCGATGAGCATGTCATTAACAGTGAGGGTACATTGTCTTATGGTCATATTGAAAGTTTAGTGTCGTTGTTTAGTTATGAAACGTTAGAAAAGTTTAAAACAATGTTTATAGATTTTGCTAAGAGAAAATCAGACAACAATGTGGGGTCTTATGAGAATTTCTACTATGAGTTATTAAAGTCGGATACCGAGTTAGAGGAGTCATTTGTAAAAAACAACATAGAAAACATTTCAAAAAATAAGGGTTTAATTGATGTTATTAAAATATCGTTTGATAAAGCAATAGATGTAAAACTTTCGGTATTATCATCATATGTTGATAGTTTTGTAAAAGAACCGATTAAGTTTGCTGAGTTTAAAACAATCGCAATGGACGACAATTTATTCTTTAAGATAAATGGGTCTGTTAGTCGTGATGATGTTAATGACATAAGAAAAAGTTTTTTCGAGTTATCGGACATCGCACCTACAGAACAAAACTTCAAGGACTTTAAGGGTATTATTAATGTATGGGCGGAATGGAAGTTATCGAACACAGGTGGTGATATAGATGGGTTTAAGAGTTCTTTATTACCTACATTGACAGGTTTCATAGGTAAAATAGACGGGTATATTGACAATATATTCAAAAACTTTAGTGAGTTAATAAATGCCGAGGACGGTAACAGTGCATTGGAAAAAAGTGCTAGTGATATATCAGGGGTTGAGTTACAGAAAATTACTTACCGTATATTAAAGAATATTAATGATACATGGATTGGTGGGTTCGATTGGGATAAGGCTAACTTAGCTAAGTTATTTAAATATCTTAATTACCTTAACGAACCAATAGGTGATAAGTTCCTTATGGATGTTAGAGTATTGAATAAATATTTTAATGAGTCAAATAAGGGAAAACCTATCGCGTCATTTATATCGATGATATTAAAAGATAATGCGTTATCAGAACCAATGTCATTTGCATCAAATGTGAATTTCTACGGTAATTTAACTAACGCGGCTGAAAATATTAAAGACGCACAGAAATTAGCCAATGATGTGTTTGGTACACATACAACGGTTAATAAAAACGGATTACCTGGTTTTGTTGTGTTCTTTAGGTCAAACGAGTCCGAGTACTTAAACATTAAAAAACCAAACTTCAAATACGGTAGTGACGGTTTTGACATTGCGGTTAAGAATCCAATATCGGATAAACCCACAGATGTAAAACAATTGAGAGAAGGTAATCGTGGAGTTGCGTTTAATGTTGACTTTGGAATTCAAAACCAAAATATGTTTACAGATTTTAGTATTGAATCTTATGATGGGGTTAAATCGGGTGAAGAACTTATTGTTACTGAGAATATTGCCAATATGAGAAAAGGAACCACTGCGTCTTCTATTTCTACAAACTTATTGGATGTTATGAAAACGAGAGTTTATCAGTGTTCTATCAAAATGATGGGTAATGCGATGATACAACCGTTTATGTATTTCAACTTAAGATATATACCGATATATTCAGGAACTTATTTTATTCTATCTGTCGAACATACACTTTCACCAGATTCAGGAATGATTACGACGTTTAAGGGTGTAAGAATATCTAAGGCTAGTGTTTCTAACATCGATAAAGGGATGGTAAAAGCACGAAGAAATTTATTAGACAATTTAATAGAAAAATTAGTTACTAAGAAAAGGGCTACCGAACTTACAAAACCTAATGTCTATGGTGGTGATACTGAAAATCAAGGGAATACGGGTGTTAAACAAACTGCGGACGTTGGTTGTGTTGTTTCAAAGTATTGGACTAATAACGGTAAGAATCCAATCCCTAAGTATGATATACCAAACAGTCCTACGAGATTGACTGATTTAGAACTTAAAGGATTAATAGAGACGGCTGCTAGTCAGTTACCTAATTATAGTGATACTGTTAAGAATGGATTAATGGCAATGACATTTACGGTCTCTAAGAGAGAACAGGGTAGAGGTAATGGTGTAAGGTTCTTATATGATAACCCATTCGGATTACACTTAGACGGTGGTGGTCAGAGTACCTTTAGAGAGGAAATTAAAGGGTATTTCTGTCCTTCGACTAGTGATGGATATGTTAGGTCTACGGCAATATTCCATGATGTAAGTAAAGAAGAAAAGGTTGAAGATGGTATTGTAAGAGCATATAAAGCATTTATGAAGTCAATGAAGAAACGTGGGGAAACTTATTACGGAGCGAATCATTGGGAAAGTGAGAATTCCGCAAACCCTGAATATTTAGCTAGTTTATGGGCGTTCTATTGGAATACTAGTTACAAAGCGATTAAAGATGAAGGGGATACGAAAGGTAACTTAATAAGTGAGTATGACAATGGTAAGGTATCGTATAAGAATGGTACTAACAAAGACTATTCAGATGAGTTTGATACCTTTACTAAGTACAACGCTACTTTTAATAAACTATAAAACCTGATATTTTAATATTTGGTTATATTTATATATAAACACATTATTATGGAAAATAATAAATTACAAAACGCATTAAATCAGTTTTTAGGTAGAAACGTTGTTGTTGAAGACAAAGGTGACTATCAAGAAGTATGTGATTTACAAACAGGTGACTGTTACACTATCAGAACAAAAGACGGTTTAATTGAGAGACAAACAAGATTAGATAAAAAATTTATAACTGAGGACGGTAGAACGTTACTTAGAGGGTAATATTATATATTATGAAAAAAACACAAGAAGAGCTTCTTAATGAGGAGTTAGGTAGGTTTATGTCTATCAACAAATATGTTGGTACTATTAACGAACAAGAGTTAGGTGGTGAAGAGGAGGTGTCTACTGAATTACCAACAGGGTTGGATACAGAGACTCCTGAATTAGAGGACGAGGTTGAAACAGAAGATGAAGTATCAACTGAAGAACCAGGTGGTGGTTTGGATGATGCGTTATCGACTACTGAGGAATTACCTATGGGTGATGAAGAGGAGTTAGAAACAACAGAAGATTCAGATACTGAAGAAGTAGATGTTACTGATTTAGTTGACGGACAAAAAGAATTAGAGGAAAAATTTAAATCAACGGAAGAAAAGATTAGTCAATCGGTCGAAAAAGTTGATGGAGTATTTTCTAAGTTAGATGACTTAGAACAAAAAATGGGTGAATTGGATAAGTTATATAATGCGATTGACGACTTAGGTGATAAAATCGAACAAGCTAAACCAAAAACCCCTGAACAAAAATTAGAATTACGTTCATTAGATTCATACCCTTACAATCAGAAATTAACAGATTTCTTTGATGATAAGGAAGTTGAAATGGATGTGACAGGTAAGGATGATTATGTATTAACATCTGATGACGTTAAAAATATGTCAGAAAAAGATGTTAAGGATTCATTCGTAGCACCTGATGAGGTTGAGGAAAACGACTAAGAAAAAAACAATCTAAATATTAAAAGGGGTACGAAAGTATCCCTTTTTTTTATTCTTTATATATTTATTAGTATGGATATTAGAGAAACTATTAAAGAGGATTTGGCCGTTTGGTTCGGGACTAAGAAAAAACCGAAAGGAAGTAAACAACCAAAAGGACCATGGGTTAATATTTGTAAAAAGAAAAAGGGAGGTGGACATCCACCTTGCGGTCGTTCAGATGATGACGGTGATGGGAAAAAAGATGGTGCTTATCCTAAATGTAGAGCAGTCCATGTCGCATCCAAAATGTCAGATGATGCCAAAAAAAAGGCATGTGGACAAAAAAGAAGGGCTGAAAAGAAAACCCCTAAAACGGGTAAGGGTAATAAACCTACAATGGTATCCAACAAAAACTTAAAAGAAAATATGTCAAAGACAGTTAAGATTACAGAAATAGAACTATATACTATAGTTGAAAATGTTATAAAAGAACAAAAAGAAAAATTATCAAAGTTTGATTCGGTATCGGATATCGCTGAATGGTCTAAAATAGTCTCACAATTTTCAGGTGACGATTTTAGATTTGTAGAATATAAAAGATTTAGAGCCGCGACTGATAGTGATGGTGAGTATTTAGCTCATTGGGACCATAAATTAGGAATGGGGTTCTTTGATGAGATGGCTTTAATCCCTGAAGATAGTTTAGAAGGATTAGGTATTGTTAAAGACGATAAAGAGTACGAGTTTTTTGGTGATTTAAATGAGACCGACTTACTTGAAGGTAAGAAAAAAAGTAAAAGTAAAAAATCTAAAAACGCTTTATGTGCGAGAGGTAAGTCAGCGGCTAAGGCTAAGTTTGACGTTTACCCGTCAGCATATGCTAACGGATATGCGGTACAGGTCTGTAAAGGTACTATAAAAGGTTTAGACGGTAAAAAAAGGTGTTCAGGTAAATATTGTAAGGGTAAAAAGTAATAAACTATTATTCGTTTATTTTTAATATTGAAAGGGTTATATTTATAGATATAATCCTTTTTTTTTATGTCATTTTATTATAAATTTGGTACTGTTGAAACTACAACCCCTTGGAATAGACCTACATTGGAGGTGTTTAATGAGTGGTGGGAAGAATTCAAAACATTTGAAGGTGTTTCTGATTATGATTTCTATCTGTCAGGTAGTTTTCTGACTTTAAGAGATACTGATAAAACATGGGACGTAGATGTTATAGTAACAGGTCCGATTAAAAATTTTGTAAATTTAAGTGATATTTTAAAACACGGTAGGTTATTAGGGTTTCAGAAAAAAATCTTTATAGACCTTTTCTATTACGACTCGATAGAGTTTTGTTACGGTGAAATTAGTGAGGAAAATATTAAGTACTACCTTAAAGGTTTTTTACTTGGGCAAGAACTTAAGATTGTTGATGGTAAAACTGAGGTCGATAGAAAACTTCATAGTACTTTAACTCCGGGTAAGCCATATGGTTCCGATGTGGGATTTGTTTACACAAAACAACCAACAGTCAAACAGTTAAACAACAAGGAAAAATATCACCCTACAAACCGAGCAAAAAAACTAAATTAAACTTCTCTACGTTCAACATATTAGTTGACTTATTAATAATAATGTGTATCTTTACATTGGGTTAGATAACCAAACACGAGAACGGGTTATAACCGAACAATAATTTATTAATAACAAAAAAAGTAAACATGTCAAACATTTTAGACGCGGTTCTACAACAGTACGAATCAAACAAAATCGAGCCAAAATCAAACTCGAACAGAATGTCTCAAGACGAGAGACTTAAAAAGTATTTCACCACTATCTTACAGAAAGGTGAAAGAGAAGGTCAAAAAAGAGTACGTATCCTACCTACTGCAGATGGTACGTCACCATTCAAAGAAGTATGGTTCCACGAATGTCAAGTTGGTGGTAGATGGATGAAAATCTATGACCCAGGAAAGAACGAAGGTAAACGTTCACCATTAAATGAAGTTAACGAAGCACTTATGATGACGGGTTCTGAGCAAGACAAAGTCTTGGCAAGACAGTACAAGTCACGTAAATTCTATATCGTTAAAGTAATCGACCAAGACAAGCCTGAAGATGGTGTTAAGTTTTGGAGATTCAAACACAACTACAAAGGTGATGGTATCTTAGACAAGATTATTCCAATTTGGAAAAACAAAGGAGATGTAACTGACCCAGCGGTTGGTAGAGATTTAATCCTTTCACTTTCATTAGTAAAAGCACCAAACGGAAAAGAATATACTAACGTTGCGTCAATCATGTATGATGACCCAACACCTATTTCTACAGACGCGGCACAACAATCAGAGTGGACCGATAACGTTATGACGTGGGAAGATGTATATGCTAAGAAACCTGAAGAATATTTAGAGGCTATCGCTCAAGGTCACGAACCAAGATGGAGTTCAGATGCTGGTAAGTACGTATATGGAGACGGTGAGAACATCGTAGAAATTTCAGGAGGTACGTCTACAACCACAAAGGTTGAGACTGCACCAACACAGGTAAAAATAGAAGATACTCAAGCGAACGCTAAGGTAGACGAAGACTTACCATTTTAATAAACACTAATCACATGGTACCGACATTCGTGTCGGTACCATATTATCACACAAACAAATATGGCATTAAAGAAAAAAGACTTTAGTAGTATTAAATCAAAATTCTCAAAACAGGCGAAGTTCAAGGCTGATAAATTTTTTGATTTAGGACCATCCTTTTTAGATGCAACAGGATTACCAGGACCTGCTATGGGACACATCAATATGATGTTAGGACATTCAGATACAGGTAAGACGACGGCATTGGTAAAGTCAGCGGTAGACGCTCAGAAGAAGGGTATATTACCTGTGTTTGTAATTACTGAACAGAAATGGGATTTTCCACACGCAAAGTTGATGGGATTAGAAATTGAAGAGGTAGTTGATGAAGAAACAGGGGAAATTGAATATGATGGGTTTTTCTTATTCAATAACCACTTTGAGTATATTGAGCAAATTACAGATTATATCAATGAACTGTTAGACGCTCAGGCTAAAGGTGACTTACCATATGACTTACTTTTCCTTTGGGATTCAGTAGGTTCAGTACCATGTAAAATGACTTATGATGGTAAGGGTGGTAAACAACACAATGCTTCGGTATTGTCGGATAAAATTGGAATGGGTCTTAATCAAAGAATCTCAGGTTCTAGAAGAACAGATAGACCTCACACCAATACATTATTAGTGGTAAATCAACCATGGGTTGAGTTACCAGATAACCCATTTGGGCAACCAAAGATTAAAGCTAAGGGAGGGGAATCGTTATGGTTAAACTCAACATTAGTATTCTTATTTGGTAATCAAAAAGGCGCTGGAACAACTAAAATTTCGGCAGTAAAAGACAAAAGAAAGGTAAGATTCGCAACAAGAACTAGAATATCTATTATGAAAAACCACGTAAATGGAATGGGGTATGAAGATGGTAGAATTTTAGTCACTGCTCACGGTTTCTTATCAGGTAAAGATTCGGCGGAAGAGAAAAAATCTTTAGAGAAATACAAGGCTGATAACGCTCCTTATTGGAAGACGATGTTAGGTATTGAAGGAGAGTTTGGTCTTTCGGTGGACGGAGAGTAGAGAGAGTAAAAAGTATATATGGTTTAACCTTTCAAGGTATATAAATGAAAAACACGTTAGTAGTTGACGGAGACAACTTATTTAGAATAGGATTTTACGGAGTAAAGAACTTTTACACTAAAGGAAAGCATGTTGGAGCTATATACCATTTCTTAAATACGATTAAGAGACATATTCAGGCCCATAATTATAACAAGATAGTAGTATTTTGGGATGGGTCTGAAAACTCTTCGTTTAGGAAAAAAATATTCTTACATTATAAAGATAATCGTAAGAGTAGAAACTTATCAGAAGAACAACAAGAGTCTTATAACTTCCAAAGACAGAGAGTAAAACAATATTTAGAAGAATTATTTGTACGACAATCAGAATTTAATGTTTGTGAGGCAGATGATAATATTGCGTTTTATTGTCAAAATTCAGAAAACGAAACAAAGGTTATTTTCTCATCGGACAAAGACCTTACACAACTTATTAGTGACGATGTCAAAGTTTTTTCGCCTACAAATTCATATATGTATGAATTGGGTGATAAGATTGAATTGAATAAAGTTGACATACCGACATATAACGTTGCACTTACAAAGATTTTTGTTGGAGATAAGAGTGATAATATTGATGGTATTCAGATGTTAGGTGAGAAGACTTTCGTTAAACTTTTCCCAAAGGTGTTAGACGAAGAGGTTAGTGTCGAGAACATTATTGAACAGGCGGAACGCATATTTTCTGACGATAAGAATAATAGGTTAATAAACAACATTCTTACGGGTAAAACCAAGAGAGGTGTGTTTGGTGAAGAATTTTTAAATATTAACAAACAAATCGTTGATTTAAGCGTACCTTTGTTGACCGACGAGGCAAAAAATGATATACTTGAATTAGTGAACGAACCATTAGACCCGACAGGTAGGGGATGGCAGAACTTAATTAAAATGATGCACGAAGACGGGTTATTTCAGTTCTTACCTAAACGTGACGATGGTTGGACAGAGTTTTTCACGCCACTCTTAAAATTGGCGAGAACAGAGAAAGAAACATTTAGTAAAACAAACAAAAGAAGAAGACATGAAAGAAAAAAACGATAACTCAACAAAATTTGAGTTTCTATTAAAATTGAATGACAATATTGTATGTCAAAGATATTTTAATGTCAAAGGATTCAATTCTAAAACGTTAAAATCGTTAGAACTTCACAATGAAGTTGCCGATGTAGTCAATGAATTAAAAGAAACATTGAAGTACAAAACTAGTGACTATATGGCGGAAAACTACCACTTATTTTTAGATGGTGGTGACTTAGAAAAAGGGAATACTCAGAACGATTATTTCACTATTTCGATACGTAAGGACGATAGAGATGTAATTACTCGTTACTTTGAAGGTTCAATCTACCCACCTAAAGTTAGGTACACGGTAGATATCAGACCAACACTAAGAAGAATCTTAAAAAATTTCACCGACACATTGTCAGGAAAAAACGCAACAACAAACTATCTAACTTACAAACTTTAATAGTATTTATTTTAGGGTAGTTAATTAAACGAGTATATATGAAGGATAAAAATTTTGGATATTTAGGACATAGCTTTCAAATATCTCTACTAAATAATTTAGTGGAAGATAAGAGATTTGCAACGACTATCATTGACGTGATAGACCCTAAGTATTTTGACAATCAGTATTTTAAATTGATTGGTCAAATGGTGAAAGAGTACCACAGAAAATATGAAACTTCACCTTCATATGATGCACTCGAGCAAATTGCGAGATTAGAGGTAACACAAGAAATGGCACAAAGAAATGTCATGGATATGATACGTCAAATCAAAGAGCACGAATCTAAAGACCCATTGTTTATCCAAGAAAAGGCGACTAAGTTTTGTAAACAACAAGAGTTAGGTAAAGCAATGGCTAAAGTTAAAGAGATAATGGACAAAGGAGACTTTGAAAATTACGAAAGAGCTGAGGCGTATATTCGTGAAGCATTACAGGTAGGTGAAAAAGATTTGGGAACCCAAGACGTATTCGACCACTTAAGTACTGTTTTAGATGATGATTATAGACATCCGATACCTATGGGTATTGAGGGGTTAGATAATCTCTTAAATGGTGGTTTAGCGAAAGGAGAGCTTGGAGTGATATTAGCACCGACAGGTGTTGGTAAAACAACCATACTTAGTAAAATTGCGAACTCCGCGTATAATTTAGGGTATAATGTTCTTCAAATATTCTTTGAAGATAATCCTAAGATTATACAAAGAAAACATTTCACTATGTGGACAGGTATCGCACCTCAAGAATTGTCAGACAATCGAGATGATGTTATGACAAAAGTAAATGAGATTAAGGCCAATAGTGAAGGTAAGTTAATATTGAAAAAGTTACCATCTGATTCTCTTACATTGGGACAGATTAAGAGTCAGGTTAGAAAGATAATCGCAGAGGGCACTAAAATCGATTTAATTGTAATGGATTATATTGATTGTGTGGCGGCTGAGAAGAATTTCAGTGGTGACGAATGGAAAAGTGAAGGAAATATTATGAGACAATTTGAGGCTATGTGTTACGAATTTGATGTTGCTGCTTGGACTGCAACACAAGGTAACCGTTCTTCGATTTCATCTGAGGTCGTTACGACTGACCAAATGGGTGGGTCGATTAAAAAGGCACAGGTTGGACACGTAATTATTTCTGTAGCAAAAACACTTCAACAAAAAGAATTAGGACTCGCGACAATCGCTATTACTAAGAGTCGTTTAGGACAAGACGGTGTTGTATTTGAAAATTGTAAGTTTGATAATAAATTATTAGATATCAGTACTGAACAAACAAATACATTCTTAGGGTTTGAAGAAAACAAAGAAGAGAAAAGAAGGGACCGTGTGTTACAAGCACTACAAAGAAGGAACCAAACTTTAGGGAAATCAAACAAAACAAATAATTAAAACATTATTATGAAACAAGTAGAACCTATTTTACAGGAAAATAAGGACCGTTTCGTCCTTTTTCCAATCAAGCACCATGACATTTGGGATTGGTACAAAAAATCTGAAGCATCCTTTTGGACTGCTGAGGAGATAGATTTATCCGCTGACTTTGGTCATTGGGAGAATCTAAACGAAGGTGAGAAACACTTCGTTAAAAACGTATTGGCGTTCTTTGCAGCGTCAGACGGTATAGTTAATGAAAACTTAGCTGAGAATTTTGTTAGTGAAGTACAGTATACTGAAGCTAAATTCTTTTATGGTTTTCAAATTATGATGGAGAACATTCATTCAGAGACATATTCTTTGTTGATTGATTCTTATATTAAAGATAAGGAAGAACAGAATAAATTATTCAACGCAATTGAGACGGTACCAGCGGTTAAGAAGAAAGCCGAGTGGGCATTAAAATGGATTGATTCTGATTCATTTGCTGAGAGATTGGTTGCTTTTGCTGCCGTTGAAGGGATTTTCTTTTCAGGGTCATTTGCCTCTATTTTTTGGTTAAAGAAAAGAGGGTTAATGCCAGGATTAAGTTTTTCTAATGAACTTATCTCAAGAGATGAAGCATTACACTGTGATTTTGCAGTACACTTACACAACAATCACTTAATTAATAAAGTACCACAAGAAAGAATCAAAGAAATTATTCTTTCAGCTTTAGAGATTGAGAAGGAATTTATTACAGAATCGTTACCAGTATCATTGATTGGTATGAATTCAGATTTAATGAAACAATATTTGGAATACGTTACTGATAGACTATTATCGTCATTAGAATGTCCAAAAGAGTTCGGTTCATCAAATCCGTTTGATTTTATGCAGAACATTGCATTACAAAATAAAACAAACTTTTTCGAGAAAAGAGTATCAGAATATTCTAAGAGTGGTGTAGGAGATAAAAAAGAAGATGAAGTTGACCCATTTGGTGGAATGGATATTGATTTTTAAAAAAAGAAAATAAGATGAGTAAAATGAGAGTATTAAAAAGAGATGGTTCTACTGACACAGTTAGATTAGACAAAATCTCATTAAGGATTAAAAAACAAACTTACGGGTTAAATACCGATTATGTTGATTACAACGCAGTCGCAATTAAAGTCGTAAACGGTTTATATGATGGTGTAACAACAGATGAATTGGATAATTTAGCATCTGAAACTGCGGCGTCTATGGCTACGATACATCCTGACTACTCTATACTCGCGGCACGTATCGCAATTACTGCGATGTACAAAAACATCGACAAACAATTCACGTCGGTGGCAAGTAAATTATATAATTATATTGAACCAAAAACAGGTGAACAGGCAGGTATGATTTCTGACGGTACTTATTCAGTAATTGAAAAGTATGGTGATAAATTAGATAAAATGATTGTTCATGATAGAGACTTTAACTTTGATTACTTCGGTTACAAAACGTTAGAAAAGTCTTACCTATTAAAGATTGATGGTAAAATTGCTGAGACACCTCAGCATTTGTATATGAGAGTGGCCGTAGGGATATGGGGAGATAATATTGAAAAAGTCGAATCGACTTACAATATGTTATCAACAGGAGTTATGACACACGCAACACCAACATTGTTTAATGCGGGAACTAAAAGACCACAATTATCGTCATGTTTCTTATTGGACATTGACGATGATTCAATTCAAGGAATTTATAAGACATTATCTGATTGTGCAGCTATTTCACAATCGGCGGGTGGTATTGGACTTAACATTCATAAGATTCGTTCTAAAGGTTCTTATATTAAAGGGACTAATGGAACATCGAATGGTATTATACCAATGTTAAAAGTATTCAACGAAACTGCGAGGTACGTAGACCAAGGTGGTGGTAAAAGAAAGGGGTCAATAGCCGTTTACTTAGAGCCATGGCACGCTGACATCTACGACTTTTTAGATTTAAGAAAGAATCACGGTAAAGAAGAATTAAGAGCGAGAGATTTATTCTTGGCGTTATGGATTTCAGATATATTCATGGAGAGAGTTAAGACCAATGGAGATTGGACATTATTCTCACCTAATGAAGTGCCAGGATTGATAGATGCTTATGATGATGGAGAGAACAAGGCGTTCAGTGATTTATACCAAAAGTATGAGTCAGAGGGTAAAGGTAAAACGATTAAGGCTCGTGAATTATGGGCGAAAGTTTTAGAATCACAAATTGAAACAGGAACTCCTTATATGTTATATAAAGACCCTGCGAATGCTAAGTCTAATCAAAAGAATTTAGGAACGATTAAGTCGTCTAACCTATGTACTGAAATTTTAGAGTATACAGATAAAGATGAAACTGCGGTTTGTAACTTAGCGTCTATCGCATTACCAAAAATGGTAAACATACCTGAAGGTAAAGTACGTTCACAAAACAAAGGTTTGAGAACATTTGATTTTGATATGTTATACGATGTCGCATACAAAACGACTGTTAACTTAAATCAAGTGATTGATATTAATTACTATCCGACTCCTGAAACTAAACGTTCAAACTTTAGACACAGACCGATTGGTATTGGAATCCAAGGTCTTGCGGATGTATTCGCAATGATGGGATATCCTTTCGATTCTGAACTGGCGTCTAAATTGAATAAAGACATTTTTGAGACAATTTATTTCGCAGCGGTTACCGCATCTAAAGATAGAGCGAAGGACGAAGGTCATTATGAGACGTTTAAAGGGTCTCCACTTTCTGAGGGTAAATTCCAATATGAACTTTGGGGTTTCACTGACTCTGATATGTCAGGAAAATGGGATTGGAATTCGTTAAGAGATGAGGTGGTGGAACATGGTGTTAGAAATTCATTATTAATGGCACCAATGCCAACGGCATCTACGGCTCAGATATTAGGAAATAATGAATGTTTTGAACCATTCACTGCTAATATCTATAAAAGAAATACTTTATCGGGTGAGTATGTTATGGTAAACAAACATCTTATACAGGATTTGGTAAATTTAGGTCTTTGGAGTGATAAGGTGAGGTTACAAATGTTCGCTGGTAACGGTTCAGTACAACACATCGATGAGATACCACAAGAGGTTAAGGATAGGTATAAGACTGTTTGGGAAATTTCACAGAAGAAATTGATTGATATGGCAGCTGATAGAGGTGCGTTTATTGACCAATCACAGTCTATGAATTTATTTATGGAAGATGTTAACGCGGCTAAACTAACCGCAGCACACTTCCACGCATGGGAGAAGGGTCTTAAAACGGGTATGTATTATTTGAGGACGAGACCAAAAGCAGAAGCTTTAAAAGGTTTAGGTATTGATATGTCTACAATAGAAGAGACACCAAAAGAAGTTGTTGTTCCACAAATTGAGACACCAAAAATAACACAACCAACACCAATGACCGATGAACAGTTATTGAATGATATGGTTTGTTCGTTAGACAATCCTGACGACTGTGAAGCATGTGGTTCATAACCAAAAAAAACAGATTGATAAAAAGAGGGCTTAGGTCCTCTTTTTTATTTATTGACTTTAATAATGGGAGAAAATAGTTAATTTAATATTTATAGTAATAAAGCAACTAAATGGCGGATATAAATAATTTTGGGATTGATTTTCCTTTTTCGGATTCTACGAATGGGAAGTATTTAAAAATGACGAACACTTCAAGTAAAGAAGTAAGGGCGGCATTGATTCATTTGTTATTAACAAGAAAAGGAAGTCGTTATTATTTACCAAGTTTTGGGACTAAACTATATGACCATATATTTGAACCAATGGATGAGAGTACTTTCAGTAAGATACAACAAGATGTTGATGAATCTGTTAAAGAATTTTTACCACAACTAACGGTTAATAGTATAAAGGTTACTCCTTATTTAGAAACAGAAGAAAGTCCTGGTGAGTTTACAACAGGATTAGATGAAAGGCTTTATAGGGTGGCCGCTAAAGGTACTGAAGAGTACACGGCCAAATTAAGGATTGATTACACAAATAGTATTGGTCAATTCGCAGAAAGAGATTACATTTTAATTAACATATAACCATGGCAGATAAGATTTCATACGTAGAAAGAGACTTTTTGGGGTTAAGAACTGAATTAGTTAACCTAACAAAAGAGTATTACCCAGATTTAATACAAAATTATAACGATGCGTCATTATACTCGGTATTCTTAGATATGAACGCTGCGATTGGTGATAATTTACATTATCATATTGATAGAACAATGCAAGAGACTGTGTTGGACTACGCACAACAAAAACAATCAATATATAATATCGCCAGAACTTACGGATTAAAGTTACCGGGTAAAAGACCTTCAGTGACTTTAGTTGACTTTACAGTTAACGTTCCTGTTTCGGGGGATAAAGAAGATTCTAGATATTTGGGTATCCTAAGAAGAGGAGCTCAGGTGTCGGGTTCGGGACATATATTTGAAACGATTTACGATATTGACTTCTCAAGTCAGTATGATTTGAAAGGTAATCCAAACAGGACTAAAATTCCTATTGTTGATGGTTCGGGGACAATATTATCGTATAATATAACAAAAAGAGAGGTTGTTGTTAATGGGGTAACAAAGGTGTTTAAAAAAGTTATTAGACCTTCAGATGTTAAACCATTTATGAGATTATACCTACCGGATGAAGATGTGTTAGGGATTGTGGATGTTATAGAAAAACAAGGAACAACATTTAGTACAGTACCGTCAGATGCAGAATTTAGAAAAACTAAAAATAAGTGGTATGAGGTTAAAAGTTTATCACAGGATAGAATTTTTACTCAAGACCCGACATCTCCTTCAGACCAACCAGGTGTTGTAAGGGGTAAGTATAAAACAGTTGATAGAAGATTTATATCTGAGTTTACTCCTGAAGGATTTGCGTTTGTGACTTTTGGTGGTGGTAATACATCGGCTCAAGACCAATTCGATACTTTCGTTGACTTAGAAGGAAGTTACGATTTATTAGATTTCACAAATAACTTATCGTTAGGTAAATCAGTTAAACCAAACACTACTTTATTTATAAAATATCGTGTTGGTGGTGGTATAACATCTAACGTAGGTGTTAATTCATTAAACGACTTAGGTGATTATGATTTTTCGGTAACAGGACCATCGTCTAATATCAACACACGAGTTATTAACTCTTTAACTGCGTCTAACGTAGCCGCCGCAATTGGTGGGGCGGACAAACCATCATTAGAAGAAATTAGAAATATGGTTGCGTTTAACTTCGCCGCTCAAGAAAGAGCCGTGACATTGAATGATTATAGAATATTAATAAAGACAATGCCAGCAAAATATGGAGCACCATCAAAGGTGAACGTATTTGAAGAAGATAATAAGATAAGAATTAATTTATTGTCTTATGATTCTGATGGTAGTTTAACAAATAAAGTTTCTAACGTTTTAAGACAAAACATTGCTGAGTATCTATCAGAATATCGAATGATTAACGATTATATTGAGACAGAAGTTGCTGAGATTATTGACTTAGGTTTTGAGATAGATGTTATATTAGATAAGAATGTTAATCAAACAGAAATCATATCTTCGATTTTATCAGAAGTGTCTTCATATTTGGAGATTGATGGTAGAGACTTAGGTGAACATTTATATGTTGGTGAGTTAAAACAAATTGTTAATTCACAATCTGGTGTGGTTAACTTAGTCGATTTAAGGGTTATTAATAAAGTGGGTGAAGGGTATTCAGATACTAAAACTGCTCAACCGTATATTGATGAAGACACCAAACAAATTCAATTAGGTGATGAAACGGTTTATATGAGAAGTAATCAGATTTACCAAGTTAGGTTCCCAAGTAAGGATATCGTTGTCAGAGTTAAAACAATTTCTGCACCTTTGATTAATTAATCAAGTTTACATTACTTTGTATTATCTTATTATTAATTAGGAAAATATTTAATTTAATATTTATCTAAAAAGAAACACGTATGTCTAAATCCTATAGAATAAGAACAACACCCGGAGTAGATACTAACATTAAAATCAATATCGACCAAGACTTTGATACGTTAGACATCTTATCCCTAAAAATGACACAAACAAGTGAGTACACAAGTTTATGTGCTGACTTTGGTGTTGTGGTGGGTAGAGTGTTCACTAACGGAGGATATGGGATACCAAATGCTCGGGTTTCAATATTTGTACCTATTGAAAACATTGATGAGGACAATCCTGTTATCAGTGAAATATATCCATTCAAGACATCAACGTCAAGAAACGAAGATGGGTATAGGTATAACTTATTACCTAGCATTAAACAACATTCTGGTCACACACCTACGGGTACATTCCCAACTAAAGTGGATGTCTTAACTCAGGACCATGTTTTAGAGGTGTATGACAAATATTACAAATATACTGCAAAGACCAATGACTCAGGTGACTTTATGTTATTTGGGGTTCCATTGGGGACACATACATTACATTACGACTTAGATTTGTCTGACATTGGTTGTCAGTCTATGGTACCATTTGATTTTGTTTATCAGGGTACCTCTGAAGAGTTATTTGAGAATTCATATACTTTTATGTCGTCGGATAATATAGATTCGCTACCTCAAATTATTTCCACACAGAAAACTGTAAACGTAGAACCGTTTTGGGGTAATCCTGAATTGTGTCAAATCGGTATTACTCGTTCTGATTTTGATTTAAAGGAAAGGGGTGTTAGTATTGAACCGTATTCTATTTTCATGGGTGGAACTTATACTGATAGTGAGAGAAATGCCGTTAGAGTTAGGTGTAATGTCGACAATGATATGGGTGAAAAGTGTTCACTAGTGTCAGGTAAGGGAGATATCGAATGTATTCGATTTAGTGGTCAGTATGAAAGTATTAATGGGGATGTAAATTTTAAGAGACCTATATTAGAGTCTATACAGTTAGATAGTGAAATTGATTCTGATGGTAGTTTCTTTGTCAGGGTCCCTATGAATTTAAATTATGTTACGACGGATGAGTTTGGGTATATTGTTGAATCTAAAGACCCTGATGTTGGAATACCAACATTAGGTAAATATAGGTTTAGGTTATCACTTCAAGATGATAGTGGTGGTAAAAAATCGTATAGGGGTAAGTATTTGGCACCTCAGATTAAAGAACATCAGACTAACAATAATGGAGACTATTCGTCGATTGACCCTAAGTCATATGCGTTTTCGACAAATTTAGACGATTATCCTTCGGGGGCTATGGATGACATTGTTGGTGAAAATAACGGGGATAGACATCCTAACGATTATTTTTACTCTTTGAGGTATAATAGGCTTTATACTATTTCAGGGTTTATCAATCAGTATTATAATAAGTCGTCATTAGAGGCTGCCTTTTCGATTTTTGTAAGAAATAGAAATGAATCGTTTTTAGGGATTAAAGAAATTCAACCAGAAGCTCAAGAAGATTGTGCGAATAATAACCAATATTTTCCAATAACAGATGCGGTTGCTAATAATAAGTTTAAGTTTTTAATTGTTATTATAGTAAACCTATTAGAAGCTTTCTATCTTAAAATAACCCAATTTTTATTTGATACTATAGTAGAACTGATATTTGATGTTTCGGATTATATATATTCCATAAAAATTGGTCCATGGAGACCACTTAAAACTCTTGGTAATAGATTTGCTGATATTGCTAGAGGTATACAAATTTCAACCTTTAGAACGTTAGGTTTGGTTAATTATCCTGATTGTTATGATTGTGAAGATGCTGCATCAAACATTGACCAAGCAACACCATCATCGGGGTTCCAATATGATATAGATTTACCTGAATCTTCTGAATTAGAGAGTTTATCATTGATTAAACCGTCTATTTTTTCTTCAGGTACACCGTTACCGGTGGAATTCGATGAATTTTACGTAAATTACGATTCATCACCTGATTATGATTTACATATACCAACAAATACTGTGGTGTTATCGCCAGATAAGAATTATATTATTAAATACATCACTAAGGCTGCTCTCACGTGGGTGGACCCTAACAGTGGTAATACGATAACTTTATCACCACCAGAGTATTCGTATTTACTTGTTGGTTATGGTACTGAAAATCCGTTTGATGTTGGTTATAATTCGGGAGCTATTCCGAGTAAGATTTTAAATGGGTTTTTGGATATTGCCGAGACATTACTTCAAGAGAATGGTTCGAATGGGAATGAAGACACTTTGTTTCCAGGTACTGCTCATGCTCAGAACGGGGTGATATACCTTGAGGATATATATGAAAATGATACTTTAGTGATTACAGGTGGTGGTGATGGTGGTAACGTAGTTGCTGAGTCTGGTTGTGAGAAGTACGACGTTATTTATGATGAAGATAATGATATGTCATTAAAGGCTTTTATAGACCCAAACCCATATAGTTATTACATACAAAATCCTACTGAGATTGATAATTACCCTGATGTTTTTATTGATGGTAATGATGACCCATGTACTTTTGAACCGCCAGAATATGGTGTTGTTGCTACTATTTCAAGATACGCCAATGAAAATTACTCACTGACGGATAGGAGAGGGAGACCATTAGCGATAAAACATCGTGGTACTGGTACTGCGTCAGGGTTTTCAGAATTTAGAGATGGTAAATATATGTTAGTTCCCGCAGCAGGTAAAAACCAACAACTTATTAATAACTATATTAGAAGAAAAAGATTAGGTAAGTTACTATGTTCGGGTTATATTTCATATGGGTTCTTTAACTCATGGTTAAATGGGTCGTTATATTTTTTCCAATTTAGAAGAAGAAGAGGTGGTAGTAACGCTAAGTTTTGTAAAGATTTAATATATAGAAAAAATGATGAGACAGGGGTTCACTACTACTACCGCTCAACACCGTATTATAATGGTGAATTCACAGGACTTAAAAAGTCTTACGTTGGGTTATTTGAGGGTAGCGTAACCAGAAGTAAAATTGAAATATTATCACCAACAACGTTAACAGATTTAGGTCCTAGAAATACATTTATAAATGAGATTTGTACGGATAAAGAATTGGATGTTAATTGTTCAATAGGTAGGAGTATTGGTTCTACAACATACCAAGATATTAATGACCTTATGGAGTATATAATTATGTCTAAAGAGGTTAAAGAAAAGGGTAAGTTAGATGCTAAGGATTTGTTTGATAAGCGATTTGGTAACTCTATTGATGGGGACATTGCTCAACTATTAAATTATAATTCACAAATGGGCATTTTTGGGTATGAAGATGAGTCGGAAGACAGTCCATATTGGCCAAGTGGGGGTGCATTTGTTTATGACGGTGTGGGTCCTGTGGGTGTTGATTTTGTTTTTTCAGAAGACGATGAGGATACTTTAGACATTGTTGAGATGAACGGGGCATTGATGAGGTTATGTGTTAACGGGGTTGGTAACTTAACTGAAACATCACAAGAAGTACCATATTATATGTGGGATAAAAAGGGTGTAGGTTTTGGTGGTGATGAAAATCACGATTGGGATAAAACAAATATTTCTAAAACTAAATACCAAGGTGGTTGGGTTGAAGATGGGATGTTAAAACCAGATACTGTACCGGGAGATGACGATACTCAGTACTATTATGATAACGATACTACTACGGAATTAGCGTATGAAGCATATACGTTACCACCGATTAGGGATTGTGAATCAGAAAACTATAATAATAATAAAATACCATTAGGTGGACCGTTTTTCTTTTACTTTGGTTTAAGAACGGGTAAGACTTCATGGAATAAATTTATAGATAAATTCGGACCTAAATAATGTCAAACAAGAAAATAGTTTTACCTGAGTTAAGGTTTAAAGGTTCTGAGGAGACGGACATGACCTTAAAAGTTGAGTTAGCTCAAGATAGTCGACATGTTGTTGAAGGGGACCGAACCGTAATATTAAGTCAGTCTGAACAATATGATAGAGAGAGACAAAAGTCTGAAAAATACAGAATAACGACAATCATAAGAACAATATGGAAAAATCTTACGGATGTTTCAACGGACAATGTGGAAATACTTCAGGAGATGTTTTTTAATAATGATAAAATAAGTGGACTTATTAATGATACGTCTGCAAATACTCCGTCAGATTTACTTAGAACCCAAATGGTGGGTAAAATATCTTCGGATGAAATTGATTTTATACGTAGAGATTATAATGGTAGTAATGACCCAAATAGTTATTCGTGGTATAAGGGGGGTAATGGTTTTGGTTCGGTATATTCAGATAGGATAAATTGGAATTTGTTTATAACGTATCCTAGCGAAAAGTATGTGAGTGAAGGTGACATAGAGGTTAATCTACAGGAGGGTCAAGGTGCGGTTCAATTTAATTTAAATAACGGATTGCCGTTTAAGTCAGTGGATAATGGTTCTTATTTTGAACTATATTGTCCGTTTGAGCATGGGTTAACTAAAGATGACTTTGTTGAAATAGAGGGTGAAGTATACAGTGTGGATATCATAGGAAATACGAAATATCAATCAGAAAAAAGATATTTTGGAATATATAAAGGACAATTGGCTGACGGGTTAGTATTGGATGAAGGTGAGTTTAAACGTGTGGTCGAGAAAAATAATAAAGAGGAGTCTACTTCAGAATATTATGTGGTAAAACATAAGATTATAAAGACTCACGGTGATTTTGAATTACAAAAAAATGCTTTTGAGTCTTCGATTTTTGAAGATGAAAAGGTGATACAAAAGTTTGGTGTTGATAAGGACACAGGAACCCCAGAATTTGAAGAGAATGGTAAGGTTGTGACCCAAGAGCACGGGTCTACATATATGTCGATTTTAAAAGACGAGGTTGATGTCGAAGGGTTAACGGACCATTTAGAGAGACCATTAACTAAATTGTATGTCAGTAAGATACATACTAATAGTATGTCGTTCTTTAGTAGACAACAATATGGGTATGAACCACAGTTTGGTTTTGGAAACGAAGAGGATTTGTTAAATGATGAATCGTATTTATATGATGGTAATGATAAGGTTGTTAAGAACCTAAATGTTGGTGACTACATTTTAGGTGGGATATATGAATATAATCCGTACACTATGTTAGAGAGAAAGGTTGCTGATAGGTATTTGAGATTAAAATATAACGATGAGTATTTCACGATAGATGAAGGTCCTAATTATAGATACACCCCGCACTTCGAATATGAGATAAGGGTATATTCGGATTATATTGAAGAGTCCGAAACGAGTGATATTTATAATTTACCGTCATATGCTAAGTATTTCGAAAAAGAAAATGTTTGGAAATGGAGAGATATATGGTCGAAAGGGTATGTTAACCCAAATGGGTTAGGTGTTGATTATCCGTTTATTAACGGATGTCATTATATTAATAATATAGAAAACTTTTACATAAAACCAGATACCATTAATGGTATTACTAACGACAGAGGTGACGACCCTCGAATAAACCCATTCTTAATTGACGATTGTGAGTAAAGTACGAATAGTTAAGGGAAAAAGTTTAAACATCCCGATTAGTTTAGAGACTAAATTTGATATTACAGGTCAGGAGGATTTGATTGAAAAATTTTCTGATGATGTATTACAGGATATAATAAACCCTGTAAAAGATTATGAGGTGTCTAAATTCATCCATAATTATTGTGACGAAGAAGATGAAAACTGTGAAAACCCTGGTGATAATGGATTATATATTGCGGCGTCATTTATAGATAAAAGTGGTAACTCACCATTTTGGATTGATGAATATTACCCTCAGGAGTTCAATAAAGAGGAGTTAGTTTTATTCAGTAATGCCGTAAAGAATAGTTTTTTTAAGTTAGATTTCTTTGATACGACATCAAGGGAGAGACAAAAACTACAACTTACTAAGATAATTCCTATGTACTTGTCTAATTTGGCTTTTTACGACGTTGATTACGATGGTATTGCCGATTATGAAGATGATATGGTGGATATTGATGGTGATGGTGATGATGATAATACTGCAGGAAATGACGATTATGGTGATAGGTTTGAAAGTAGTCGGCTATTAAAACCAACTCAAACAGGGACGTATATTGTACCAAACTTATATTCTAACAATGTTAAAAATAATGAGATATCGGATTTATTTGTCTTTAAGAGTTTAGAAACAAAACCGTTTAATGAGTTTTATATGGGTTGTAGGTTTTTTAATGCAAAGACAGGGGGTGTTGTTAGAATGACTAACGACGCATTGATTGATTCAGGGATAAACCCTAAAAAAGATTTTTACTATAAAGTTAAATTAGATAGACAGAAATTGACTTATGAAATTTATGAATATAGTGATGGTGTTGAAGGGGGAAGAGTAGGTGATTCAGAAGATAACCCATTAATGTTTTATCAAATGTTATAATGAAAAAGACAATTAAAAAAATATCAGACAATACTAATTACCGTCTTAAGGTTTATTTAGAGCAAGATTACGACAATGTTGGTTTATATACTCCGACTGATGGTGATATTGGTCATATTGATGTATTATGTAATTTTGTTGTTCAAACCAATGAGAATGATACGACAGTTAAATTACGTGATAGTGTTAATGACGATAGATATAAATTTATGAAAAGTCTTTCGTATAATGTTGATTGGGGTGACGGAAATCAAAACACATACCAAGTTAACGGTGTATTAAACACTCATCAATATAGTAGTAATGGTTCGTATGATATAACACTTACAATTGATACTCCGTGGGGTAGAAATAAACAGGTAAAGAAAGTGACAGTCCCTTCAAATATTGATATTACGTTTGACGTTAATGCGACCACTCCCGAGAGTTTAGGGTATGACTACGAAATGTTATCGTATGTTAATACTTCAGGTGTTATAATATGTGATGGTGGGGTTAGTCGTTTAAATGAATTAAGAAGATATGGAGCAAATGGATTACAGGCTACTATTACCGAGGTTGAGGGTAAATCGGGAATTGACGGTATATCTCAGATAACTAGTGGGTTATCAACAACAAATATGGTTTATGTATATTTCATTGACGGGATTAAGTATATGGATGATGAGGAAACGGGATACACCACGATTAGTGTTTATCCGTCTTTATTTACGAATGGGCAAAATGAAGGATTTACTCACGAACTTTTGAGTATGGATACAGGTCCTGTGGTACATCAAGAGGTGTTTCATGGAATAACAAACGAAATTGAGATACAATCAGATATCTTTATTGAGAGAGGTAAACAGGCTCCATTTGAGTTCTATTATAAGATGGGTGAGGTATCCAATATGAAGGAACTTGAACAGAATGGAAATAAATTCTTCAAGATTAACGATTCTGATGATATTAGGGACTAAAAAATTTAATAAAATACTATTTATAATAATATAAAAAGAGATGGCAACAGGTAATTACGGAATAAAGAGACCAGCAGATGTTACACCTTCCGATGTGGAGGTTTTTTTACATTATGCTTCAGATAGAGATTCGAATACGGCACCAGTGTTTAAAAAATTAAATGCTAGTGATATTTTGTCACCTGTTTTCCATAACGATGTGACAGGTGGTACTCAAGAAACAGAGATGTTAGGGGGTTTATATAACTTAACACTTGAAAGTGGAGAATTTTCAGATTTAGGGGTGTATAACTTATACATCAGACCAAAAGAAATAAGAACAAACATCACAGATTGTGGTGTGTTATTAACATTACCAAACGTTAAGGGGTTAATATTTGATGTGTCAAGTATACCATCTGAAGATAGAGGTAAATTTGTGAATAACGGATTGGTTGGGTACAGAATTGAATACTTAGACGATAGTGGTAAAAAGATTAGTAACTTCTATAGAGTTATAACGAGTAGTTTTTTCTGTGAACCGATTGTTGCTAATTTAACAAATACAAATCAAAAATCTTTAAGATATAGATATACGAGTAATCCTACGAGTTTAGTGTATTGTACTGTAACTCCGAGTACTGCTCCAACAAATAATCCAAATGAGATTCCATTTATTGGTGAACCAAACCAAAATGTTATCTTAACCAACACTTACTTTAACCCTGTACACATGGAGGTTGAGTTAGTAGAACACGACGAACAAACATTAGCATACGCATTGTATGGTAATCAAACTAAGTCAATTGAAGACGGAATATACACGATTTACGATAAAGAGAATAATATATACAGACAGTATAACTTATTTGAAATACGTGATGAAATTAATAATAAATTATATGAGGTCCGTGAAGATAGAATTGATGACATCGACACGTCCAAAGGTTTTGATAATATAGCGAATTAATGGCAAACATTAGATTTCCTTCTAACGGTAGTGGTACATTCTCAGATGGTCTTGTAGGGGGTCAGAATACTGAGGGTAATGATTTCACGCAGAAAAACTTTTCTGAAGAAGGAACTCCTGTTGTTAGAGATACTAAAAGTTTTACAACTTCAGATTTTTCTAAACCAATTTCTTTAGAGGACTTAAACAGTGAGGAATCAATTAAAGAAGTTAGTAAACTATTTGACCAATCATTAAAAATAAAGTTTAACACTGAAAAGGGGTCCAAAGATTTGTTTGGTTCTGCTTTCTTAAGAGCTAAGGTTGCGGTTGAGAATATCGCAAACACATTTCCAGCCTCTTTAAGAGTGTTTAAAACAACAACCGACGCTCAGACCGTTGATACGGCATATGACGTTGTAAACAATCTACAATTTAATACCACGACCTTTAAAATACCATTAAGAGCGATTAGAAATCCATTAGGGATTGAATATAGTAATATTGGTTTAAAAGTTTTCGATGGACAATACGATTCTGATAGAAACTTCGCTAAAGAATTTACAAAATATGTTTTATTGTTTTCGGGTGTTGAATATAAAATTAAAAAGGTTTTATTACCAGAAGACAGATATAATGGTGAATTATCAATTACTGTTCACGGAAAACCATTTACAGGTTCAACACAGGAAGAATTCTACATTAAGTTAAACGACATCTTATTTGAGAAGAAGTTTGAACTAATGGACGATTTTGAACAATTATTATTAGATAGAGAGAACGTTCCATTATACGAGGCTAAGTTTAAAGTCCCTAAAGAAACGAGTGACGGTAATTTGTATTTTGGTGATGAAAAGATAAAATGGGAATTGTCCGATGACTTTAACATTGTAGTTGAAGGGGATAAATTTGAAAGATATTTAGAGAAGTTATTTGAAACGTGTGAAGTTATTGATAACTACAAGGCGAATTTAATTGCTCGTTTTTTAAGTACGGCTTCTTTACAAGAGTTTGATACGGAAGGTCAAAAAGTTAAGAAAATATTCCAACTATATGGTAGGTTTTTCGATGATGTAAAGAAATTCATAGACAATATTGCGTATATGAACAATGTTACGTATGATAAGATTAATAACGTACCCGATTTACTATTAAAGAACTTGGCTGGGTTATTAGGATTGGATGTGATAACCTCAATTACGGACCGTAACATCGAAGAGTACTTATATAAGAAAAAAGACAGTCAGTTTGATGGGTTAACAAAAGGAAAAACACCATTTGAGACTGACATTGAAATATATAGAAGAATAATATTAAATTCAGCGTACCTATTCAAATCTAAAGGTACGAGAAAACCCCTTAGATTCTTATTGAGTTTTATTGGGGCACCTGAATCATTTGTTGAGATAAACGAATACGTTTATAAGGTTATAAACCGAATTGATTACGATAAGTTTTCTGAAAAATTAGATAACGTTATTGATGGTGAGTGGTTTGAATCTGACGTAGACTTCAAAACGATAAAAGTTTGGAGTGAAATTAAAGAGGAATGGTTAGATAAGTCGGATTTCCAAAAGAAATATCCAAATGTTGAAATAGACGTATTAGGGTATTTAGAGAATGGTCAACTACCTGACGGTGAGAACCATGGTGATGCTTATATTTTAGATAAAGAACTGATTAGTGTTGAAGTACAGAAATCGGGTGGGGTGTATAATGTTGATGACTATCCAATAGAGAGAGTTGGTACTTCAGACAATTCAATACCTAAAACTCCTACGATAACTAACGACTACTTCTTCCAAAAGGGTGCTGGTTGGTTTGAAAGGACAGATTCACATAAGTCTGTTTCGGTATTGGATGAAGAAAGGTCTGATTTGACAACTTCACCAAAAACAATTAAGACAAAATTTGAAGATTTCACTTATGGTGAGAAATTCTATGATAGATATAAAAATTTCCCAAACTTCGATGATGGTTGGGAGTTAAAGGCTGACATCGACAATAAGAAGTCAGATTCAGACACAAACAAGTTTATATTAAACAGAAAGAACGTTGATATATTCCTTAACCCTGGTCGAGCGGTGTTATTTGATTTTGTAAGGACATATCAAAAACACTCATTATCGTATTCAGGTGTATTATTAAACAACTTAACATTTGCTCAATTCTCTGAATATGGTTTTTGGAACGGAGTTGAAGTAGGTAAAGGTAAGTACGGAAAGAAATATTGGGATTTAATCGAATTATTTAAGGATTACTATGAAAGTGGGTTAGGTAAGGCGTATGATTATGACTTAACGTATGCGTACTTAAACAAAATTAGTACATATTGGATACGTTTAGTTGAACAGTTTATACCGGCAACTACTTTATGGTTTACTGGTGAAAAAGTTGAGAACCATAATCTACATAGACCAAAGTTTAATTGGGAAGAACCGTGTAGAAACGATGTTATGTCATTAGACTTATCATTGGCGAAGACATTATATGAGACATTAATTGACTCATTAAAAAAATATAAGAATATACCTGACTGTTACGAAAGATTATATCGTTATGGTAATTGGTATTTACAGGTAAAAATAAACGACAAAATATACCAAATAGGGGGCGAAGAGTGGACACATTTCTTTACTTCGACCGAGTCTGATAAGATGGGTTCGTGTAATTTGGATAATGCTCAACCTGGTAGTCCTGACACGTGTCCACAATACGACAATCCGATTTATATGTTATGTGATTTTGAAACATACGTAACGTGTTATCCTGATGAATGTAAAGATTTTGTGACCACTATTGTTCAGATGTTGTCACAAATATCTAAAGACATATATAGAGATGAGATTGCTGATAAAGTTAGTGATTGTGATTTTTTATGTGATAACGACGATGGATTGACGTATGTTGCTGACACAGTATTTGGTTCTACTATAAAGACGACTAGTCCAGAGGTTGAAGGGTTAAGTGCTTTTGAGATTGAAGGGTTTAAAGATGGTGAGTTTTGTTATGATTGTCATAACGAGATAAAGTTAATAACCAATAGTTACTGTGGAGAATGTTTCGATATAGATTCGTTAGAAATAGGGATGAAAGTTATTATTAATGAGGGTGAAGGACAAGATGACTGTAAAGACAGATGTTTTGTGTTGGAGAACATTCCGTTTAGTATTGACCAAAGTCAGTTCGGAGGTGTTCACTATGACGTAAATTACCCTGACCATCATATAGATAGTTTAGACCCGAGGGGTACTGTATTTTTAACTGAAAAGTTTGAAGTTGTTAAATGTGTGGACTACGATAAAGTATATCATGGGACGTATCAGTATGTCGGTGGGTTAGATACAATAGACAGGTTTCCTGTGTATAAACACATAACTGAAGACATTTATCTTTCGTGTTATCCTGATGCGCCTGAATCGGTTAATGGTGACTTTATGTTTACTGAAGGACCTAAAGGTTCATATACTCAAATATATGGTAAATTATCAGATAAAAACTTATTAGATTTCACAAACGTATTCACACATTCATTAGAATGGGAAATTGACGACTGTATAACAGTTGATGATTTAGAAGAAGACCAAAATGTTATCAGACACCGTTATGCTACGGGCGATAGTATTGGTATTTGCGATAGAGTTAATGACGATGGGTTTGATTATGTGAAAATATGGTTACATGGTGGGACTTTTGAAGCTCAAGACGGTACCACTTTACCTTATGATATGTTCTTTGATTGTAAAGAAGATTTGGTTGAGGGAGAAACTATATGGTATGACGAAGCTGGTGATGTTTTTATTGTTAAGATTAAATCAGGTGAGAATAGGTTGATACATGCGTACGACCAATCAGGTGCTCCGATACATATATATTTAAAAGAAAGAAACGCCATGTTGGTGGGTCTTGATTTTGAAACGGATTTAGAAACTATCGACGAATATGGTGGTTACGGTCAGTATGGTGGATACGGTGGTTACGGTCAGTATAGTGGATACGGAGGTTACGGTGACTATACGTCTTACGGAGGTTACGGTCAGTATGGCGGATACGGAGGTTATGGAGGATATTTCTGTTACGGAAACGAATATCTATTTTATTCAAATATAAACCCTTATTGTGTTGGTAGACTTGATTATGAGATAAGACCTGAGTGTCAAGGTTATTTAACGGATACTGAATTTTATAGGGTTAAAGGAGAAACAATACCATACGAAATAACTATTGATGAGGTAATTGTCGGTGAAAATGTTGAAACAGTTAGGGTTCAGGATATTAATGTCGGTGATTTAATTATCGCTGCGAGTCCTAATTACGGAGAAATGGATTTCTGTGATTACTCGGAGTTTCAATATGGAAATGAAGGTATTGTGTGTAATTACACAAAAAACATTAAAATGGTTCCTGTGATGAGTACATCATGTGGAAGAATATACAAATACATTAATATTAATGAAGGTAGGGTTAAAGTAGAATTCCATCATAATATTTTGGTGTTAGAGGATTTAAACAAAACGAATTCGAACGACTTATTAACAACGTGTTATACTGAAGCACCTACAAAACCAATTGGAACGATTTATAACTTAGACGGGACACCATCACAGGTGTTTTACGATAATGAATATCAGATAATCTCTAAACCGGCTAATGAGATTGGTATTGGTGATTATATAATAACAACAGAAGAGTGTGGTGTAATTGAAGTAAAGAGTTTGGTTTATGATGATTACTGTGATGAGGGTCTGTTTAATGACAAGTATCAAATTAAGTTTGATGAGGATATGTTTGCGTGGTATAGACCGAAAGACGGATATGATACAATATATATCAACGATAAATGTGTTCCTTATTGTGAGTTAATATGTTGTGATGAAATAGAGATGTGTATTGACGACATAACTATTGGTGATATTTGTATTGACGATATAAGTTACGTTATTGGTGATGTACCAACAACAACTACTTCTACTACAGAAGAGCCAACAACAACGACTAGTACGACTAAGGATAGGACTACTACTACTTCTACGACAGAAGAGCCGATAACAACTACTTCTACGACAGAAGACCCGACAACAACTACTTCTACTACAGAAGAGCCAACAACAACGACTAGTACGACTACTGAAAAACCATGTGTTTGTTATAAAACAAACCCTTATGATGATAGAATGTTTGTGGTTTACAAAAATTGTGATGGAAATCAGATAACAATAAATAAAACATGTAACTCTACTATCTGTCAGGGGATTGAATTTTCAGCTACGGAAATATTGAGTGGACAATCGGAAGTTTTTATTGTTGATTGTGAAGATAAAACAACAACTACTTCTACTACAGAATCTCCGACAACAACTACTTCTACGACTAAGGATAGGACTACTACTACTTCTACTACAGAAGCGCCGACAACAACGACTAGTACTACAGAAGATAAGACGACTACCACTTCTACGACTAAGGATATAACGACAACCACTTCTACAACAGAAGAGCCGACAACGACTACCTCTACGACTAAGGATATGACGACAACAACTAGTACAACGGAACAACCGACAACAACGACTAGTACAACAGAAGAGCCGACAACGACTACTTCTACAACAGATGTTGAGCCGTTATGTGTTTGTATAGAATTTACACATATTTCTACGGGACCTGGAAGACATATTGGGTATTATGACGATTGTGATGGTATTCAGAGAGAGATAATGGTAAACCCATTAGAAAGTGAAAAAGTGTGTGGTACCGGGTTAAATATATCAACATCAGATGGTAAATTAATTTACCAAGTAGGTGAGGAATGTGACAAAAATAGAAAATGTCCAAGCGATGAAACGACAACAACGACAAGTTTTAGAGAACCTGACGACCCAACAACAACGACTAGTACAACAGAGGATAGGACAACGACTACTTCTACTACAGAAGAGCCAACAACAACTACTTCAACCACTATGGGTGACGGTGGTTCGGGTCCGATTACAACGACAACAACTAGAGGAAATAATGAAACAACTTATTGTGTTAATTTTGATTGGTTAGGTTCTCAGGTAATACCACAATCCTCAGGTAAGGCATATGCTGATAGTACAACAGTTAGTCAAATAACTGAATTCTATTTATATGATGTCGCTTGTGGAAATGGTGATTTTGATACATTAGCAAACGCATTAACCACGGGTTATGGTCTTACGGTTAGTAGAGGTAATTCGACGGCTAACTTTACTCTTAATTCGTTGACAAACAATAGTCAAATGAACTATTGGACTTTAGGGGTTACTTATAACTCAGGAACAGTAACACAGGCACCCGAAGGGTTACCATGTCATCAACCGAATTACTTCTGTTTCACACAACCAATACTAAGTTAAATAAAAATATAAAGACAATAAGTAAAAGATTTAATAGAATAAATATATTTATATAATAAAAGAAAATGGGAAATATTAACGATACTAATAACAGGTTAGCCACAGACACTCCAGATACTACTACAACTACTACCACAGGTGGAGTTTCGGTTACGTTTAGTAGTCCTAGTAATGGACCGTGTAATTTAACATTTACCCCTGATTGTGGTGGGGTAACGACTAATAATAATATGTCTATGGCTGCTACTGACACGCCTGATACACCTACCGTGACAATACCGGGTATTAATTTCCCTTACACTTTTTATCCTTCAGAACATGGAGTTGATGATATTTTTGGTACATATACGTTTAATTGTGGTGGTTGTGAATATATAAGAAACATAGAGAGAGTGTGTAATGATAATGATATATCATATACAGTATTAGGTTCTTCTGTTACTACAACGACAACAGAGGATGTTACAACAACTAGTACGACTGAAGATGTTACAACGACTAGTACAACTGAAGATGTAACAACGACTAGTACAACTGAAGATGTAACAACGACTAGTACGACTGAAGATGTAACAACGACTAGTACGACTGAAGATGTAACAACGACTACAACCACAGAGGATGTAACAACTACAACCACTCAAAGACAATATAGTACCTTCTTCAAAAGTACGGTAAAAAGTGAGTACGGTTGTGACCAAATCGTTGATGAAAATGGAGACCCAGGTGGTTTCTGTCACCCTTCATCTGGATATCTGGTTGAGACTAGATTCTATGTGGAAGGGGCTAATAGAACTATTCATAGTAATTTACAAGACCAAAACGTATATACAGATTCGAATTTAACAAACCCACTACCAGACGGTTATTATTATTGTAGTGCCAATTCTGAAGAGGCGGGCGGAGTTACGTATACTGCTCTTCCGGGTTTAACTCATAAGGGTATACAGGTAGAAAATGGTGTTGCTGATTGTTCAACCCACAATTGTAGTGATGATTGTGGTGGTGGAAACAACGAACTGTAGTGATGGTTAAGATTATTAAAAATTTAAAAAATACAAGACATGTCTAATATAAACGAAAAAGAAAACAATAACGTTAGTATCAATAATACGTCTATTGATAGTAATGGGAATGGTGATTTAGCTGCTACTGATACTACAACAGTTAATGGGAATGGTAGTTTAGACGCTACTGATACTACAACAGTTAATGGGAATGGTAGTTTAGACGCTACTGATACTACTACAGTACAACCTTCAACTCAAACGGTTAGGTTTGAACGAATGAGTAATGGTAAATGTGATTTAACATTTACCCCAACGACTACAACGTCTACAACATCTACGACTAATAATACGTCTAAGGCCGCTACGGATACGACTGATACGACAACAACACAACCTAACAGTGTTAGTATCCCCAACGTGTCTTTTCCTTACGAGTTTGACCCTTTAGACCATGGGTTTGATAATATCTATGGGGAATATAAATTTGACTGTTGTGGGTGTCCATACCTTATTACCATTGAGGTCCCGGTTACAACGACTAGTACCACTGAAGAGGTTACAACAACTACTACTGAAGAGGTTACGACAACGACAACTAGTAAAGACACTGACCCAATAACGACCACAACTACTACTGAAGAGGTTACAACAACGACAACGACTGAAGATGTGTGTGATAACTGTACTACGGTTAGGGTTCGTAGAAATACGTTATTGTATGGTGTTAGTTTTGATTATATAGATTGTGATAATGATAGTCAGTCTTATACCTTCCCAACTAAGGTTAGTGTGGTTGATTTATGTGTATGTACAGGAAGTATACCAAGTAGTGATGACTATACTATTGAATTTATCGAAGAATGTACAACAGGATTACCGGTATTAACCTGTGATTTATTATCGTACACAGTTAATGATGGGGAGAATGGAGAACTAGTTAGTTTTAATAATGGAAGCGGATTATTTATACCTGCTCAGGTGACACCTAGTCAATATGTTTTAGGTGTTGGAACCTATACTGTTAGTGTTACAGTACCAAATGGATATAGTAACGCAGGTGAAACTTTAGAATGTGTGAGTGATGAGGTTATTGTATCTCAAGGTGGTGGTGATACCACGACAACATCGACAAAGGGTTCATCTGATGCGTTTTGTGCTAAGGTAACATATGGGCCTAACAGTCCCAATAAACTACAAACGTCACTTGGTGGTGAGATACATGAATTTTTAATCTCGATGCAGATTACATATGAAAATGAAGACGGTGGTGGATTCTTTAACAAATGTACTGACACGGGGACGTTCTTCGTAGTAGAAGGGAATAGTCCAAGAGTTATTAGGGAGTCTGATGAAATTGATGTTACGTATAACGCTGATGATTTATGTGATGGTGACTACCATTGTGATAGATAATAATATAAATAAAAAATAATATATGGTGACCATATGTTCACAACCCGATAATATATATTTTCATTGGCAAAACCTAATACAATTCTATAACTTTAAAAAGTTAGGAATTTTAAAAGACCATAGGGCGGTTTTTCTAGTTAGTCAAGGAAAATCTCCTTCTAAGTTTGTTTTAGAATTTAAAAAACAATATCCTAAAAACGTTTTCATATATATGGACGATAGGGTACAAAAACACTACATCCCAACAATTAAAATACACGGGGTTGTTAAGTACTTAACGACTGACAGAAAACAACAAGATTTAATGTTGATAGATTCGGACATTATTCTTAACGAAAAAATCGATTATAGTAAATTCACAGAAAATAATACGGTATATTGTAGTAACACAAAAGGGTATTTAGGTTATCAATATCTAAAGACTAAGGGGGATGAAATTGTTACAGACATGTGTCACTTTATGGGGATTACTTTAGATGATGTAAAAGACCAAAATGATAACTCAGGTGGTGCTCAATTATATTATAAAGGTGTTGATGGGTTATTAGAGTATTTTAAAGAGGTTGAGGACAAAGCCCCTAAATTATATGATTTGATGGTTAAACACCCAACGTATAATGATTATAAACCAACAATACAAGCATGGACATCAGAGATGTGGGCAGTGTTATGGTTACTATGGAAACGAGACGTTAAGACTGAAATACATTCCGAATTAGACTTCAGATGGGCTACTGATGACATTTCTTTATGGAAGACAAATAAGATACTACATATGGCTGGTGTAACCGCAGGTATGAAAGACGTTTTCTTTAAGGGTGGTTTTATCACAAAGGCACCATTTAATGCTAATTTTGATTATATTAGAGAGAATTCTATCACTAATATCTATATAGAAGAAATGGAAGAATTAAAGAAAGACCAATCTTTCAAAAACTTAATAGAACTCCTTTAATTTTTATTCACTTTATTTTTTAATTTAATACTTTTACGTATACAATAGAGCTATGCGAAGACGTAAAAGTAAAATATTTGACATATATATAACCACAGGTGCTGGTAACACGGTCGGTGGTGGTTCAGACGTATGGGTTAATAATTGGTTAAAGTTAATACCTAAACATTTGGATATTAAACCAATTCTACTTATTGATAATTATAGATTCCAAGGGTTTGAAGAGGACTCAATACCAATAGAGCACATTTTCTATAACGAAAGACCTGATGAATCTAAAAGATTATTACAGGAATGTCGACACATTCACTTCTTACATAATCATTACACTAAAAGACCTCACTTATGGAAGTATAGGTTTAAGTTTAAGAGTATTGCGGTTCACGCATACGCCAGAGAGATAGTTAATTCTTATAAGGAGTTAGGGTTCTCAAGAGATTCAGTCCCTTTTTTATGGAATGTTGAATGGCAAGACGAATTAATCCGTGAGTGTGAAACTAAATATTGGGTCGGTTCACAAAAGGGTTTAGTTAATGATATTTTTAACGACTGTATAACAATACCAAATTATTATGAGTTTATATGGAATAAGGAATATTTTCATAGTAATGTGGTTGGTTTTGCTGCAAGGGCAGAAACAAGAAAAGCGATTCATTTCTTGGAGAATGTTAGGTCCAATGCTTTTACATCAAGTAATGGTGTTAAGATATGGGAGAAAAACACTAAAATGAAGTTCAACAATACTAAAATCATTGAGTATAATCCAAACTTAACAGATGAATATTACAATAGTAGTCTGTTCGGTATATTCCATGGTGCTTATGTTAAAGAACCATTTGGGTATTCAATTCTCCAAGCCGTTGATGCGGGTAAATTACCTATAATATCTAAAGGGTGGTGTCCTGAGTTTAACTATCCGTATCGAGCGTCGAGTAAGGAAGAGTTTGAAAATATGGTTAAGTTAATACAAAACACAAACAAAGAAACAAGAAAAAATATCTTTAATTCGGCAAAAGAATTTTTAAAGAAATTTGACAATAAAGACCATTGGGTTGAAAGAATGAAAACAATATATAATGAATAGAAAATTAATAGTTTCACGAATGTGGACAAAACGAGGCATACAACAGTACTTCTCATTACTCCAAATATCTAAAGAATTTTGGGACTTTGAAATAGAAGCACATATTCTAATTGACGATTGGACACACGATGATGATTGGACTAAGGAGATAGAAAAACTTAATAACCCACATAGAGAAGGGTTTCCGATGAGTGTGGAGTTTTATACCAAAGAAGAATTAAAACAATGGTACCATAGTAATAATATTATAGATAAGAGTGTCTTTGATAACATGAAAGGATTTTTACATATTTATCATCTTCTGTTGTATTTTTATTTATATGTTGAAAAAGGTATCGATTACTTAGTGTCTTATGATGATGATATCGTGTTTAATAAAAAGGTTAGTCCTGAGTTAAATGAAATCGATGGTTTAATTGCTAATAAGACACCATTTGTTATTGACGAAGAGTACTTCCCTATGTCTGACAAAAGTATGTTTGTTGGGTTATCTAATTATTTTAACCGTGATTTAACACCTGATTATTATAGAAATAATGTAAGGGGTGTTGGTGCTAATGCTGGTTTTATGGGTATAGAAACCTCATCGATATTTAGTTCTTTTAAAGATAATTTTATGGGGTTATTATCTTTGTTTGATTTCAAATCGCCAAACTTAAAATCTATTGATGAACCTTACCATTATACTGATAAGGTTTTATTCGATACTCAAGAACAAAGTTTTATGAGTATTATGTTACACTGTTTTGCGACAAAAGATTTATTTAGGTTAGGTGGAGCGTTAGGGTATTTCTTTGACACTCCAATACAAGAGGCGGTAAATAAGTCTAAATTAATACATTTCACAGGAGACAGAAAATACGACCCACAATTCCCAAAGATTATTATAGATTTTCTAAAGAAACACGGTCATAACAATATCACACCAGATTGGTTTTATTATTAAATAATTATGTTGGAACCGTTATACAATAAAGAAATATTAGAAGAAGGTATTATTGAAGCATTAAGACACATTGATGCTTTTGATGATATTGAAAAGGCGAAAGAATGTCTAAGAACCGCACTATCACCAAATGAAAAATGGGCGATTAATTTACTAAACTCGAGTGTTAGTGATAATATGAAATTCCACACAATGAATGGGTATAATTTACCGTTTTTTGAGAATGACAGTAATATACCAAAAAGAGCGAAAAATGCTAGATTATGTGTCGTATATCAAGTATGGGGTAATCATAACTATTTAAAGTTTTTATACCTATCAATTTTATCACAATTGGTGTATACGGATATTTTAGATTTTGATATTAAAATATTTTTAGGAAAAGGATTTGTTAATGATGTAGGTGCGTCATTAATCGACCGATTATTACCTGAAGGGTCTATTATACCTGTTAATGATGGGTTATCTTTAAAATATGGATTAACTTCCCATCCACATTTACAGAACTACGACGTAGTTTCTGTTGTTGATACAGACGCATTTTGGTACCACCCTAAAGGTGAGAAAACTAACGTATACCAAAAAATGTTAGATTTGTATGACTCAGGTTTTGATGGTCTTATTATGGCACCAGACCCTGACTTGGCAAGTTCAGTGTTTTGGCAAAGAAGAGATACGTTAAACACCAATATACCGGCTGAACATTATAAAAACTATTTCTACAGAAATGCGAATACGGATGAAAAAAGACTTACTGATTTTGTGGACCATGATAAGAATTGGTTTCTATCGTGTCTATTTGTGTACGGTAAAAATCAATTTAGAGAACCAGGATATGGTAAATACGCATTGACCTGTTTATATGATGAATTACTTTGTGATGAAACCGTTTGGATGATGTGGGGTCTCGGTCACGATTACGAAATCGAGAATATGAATAATACAGGGTTTTTACGATGGGTTGGTGCGAATGATTTCGATAGGTATTGGAGCAATGAGAAAAATAGTGAAGATGTTTTGTCTTATATTCATCCTGTACAGGGAGACCATTGTTATAATATGAGTCTAATTAAGTTATATGATAAAATAGTAGAAGACTATAAATTAAGTAGATAATGAAAAGACCTGATTATACTGTGATGTATGCTTTACACGTCATGCCAGAAGAAATACAAGATGTTGGTAGGATAATAAAAGACTTTGAAATATCGACAAAAGAAAACTCAAATGTGGGGGTTACCTTATATATTGATTTGAATTTTTCAGATGTCTATTATGATTGGTCAAATTCTAAAATGACTAAAGAAACTTTTTATAATTTATTTCAAAACTTCATAACACATTCTCGAAAGAACTTAAATATAATACACAATGTTAGAGATATGGGGCATTGGGGAGTTAATTCAACTAGAAGAAACGTGATTAATGAATACAAAGATACGTTTGATTATATTAGTTTTATTGATTGTGACATATTTTTTGACCCAACGGCGATTCAATATGTGTATAAAACATTAGAAAAAGAGATGGGAGAATTTATTATATTCTCTGGTTTATTGCCTAAGATGTGGAACGAACACTTTGATGGTCTCACACATAAAAAATTTAAGAATGTGACTGACAGGTCATTTCCTTTTAAGATTAACCCTTTGAGTGTTTATGGGTTTCACCAAACTCAGAAAAATGAGGTTGGATATACTTCTGACATTATGATTGGGGGTGGATGGTTTAACGTTTTTTCTACAACGATTTTCGATTACGTAACCATACCGACAGAATTAGGGGTTTATGGTATTGATGACCATTGGATTCAAGAATGTTGTCGTTTTCTTAATAAATCAGGGTGGGATATTAAACAATGTTATAATAATAAATTTTTAATATTAGAGAACCACGGTCGTAAGTTTAATATACCAGAACCTTTTATAGTTAAAAAAATGGTAAATGGGGGTAAATTTGAATATGAAAAAAACGCAAAACAAAATTACGAAAGTTTATTCAGTGAATATAAACAAAGTATTATAAGTAAGTATTTCTAACGATGAAGTTATTTTTTACTTTTTACAGTAAAGAAAGTATTCCTAAGTTACACCACTTTTTCAAACATTACAGAAATTTAGGGGTAACTAATTTTTATGCGATATATCATGCGTATGAAGAACACACTAAAGATGTTTTAGATTATGTGATGGAAAATGCTATGGTTGTTAAGATATGGGACGGGGTCTTTAACGAACATATTAAAGTAAAACACATAAATGATGCGAGGTTAAAATTCTCAAGTTATGGTGAATGGTCGTTTACTGTTGATTGTGATGAATTTATAGATATTAGTGTTAATGACTTAAATAAAGTGGTTGATAGTGATGCGAACTATGTAAAGTTTAGTTTGATTGATAGAGTTTCTAAACCATCACTTAAAGAGGTTACGATAGAAGAAGACATAGAAATAACGTTTCCCTATTATTCTTTTATTACATATAGTTTATTAGAGGGGGCGATATCTAAAGTGCCTCTATCTGTTCGTGAAGTCATTATTGGTTTAGGTTATCACGATGTCATTGGAGAACAAGAACAAGTTGTTAAGTTAATAAAACACCCTTTAAATGGTTACGTAAATCACTTTAAATGGGATAGTGATATTATCTATACTATACACGATAGAGTGACTAATAGATTAATAGATGACGGAAGTGCTGATGATTATAAAGAAGAATGTAATGTTGCGTTGTCTTTGGATTATGATGGAATAATTACCTACGACAAGCCTTTAGGTATGAAGTTATTGTTTATTGTTTGGTCCCTTCAGGATTATAATATGTTAAAACAATTCTTTATACATTATAGAACCTTAGGTGTTACCAAATTTTATTGTATTTTTCATACTTACGGTATGGAAGATAATTTTATTTACGATTTTGTTAAACAAAATGCTGAGATTGTACATCATTGGGATGAGAAATATACGACAGAATGGGAATGTAAACTAAAGAATAAATATAAGAGAGAAATTTGTGATGATGAGAACGAATGGGTGTGGTGTGTTGATGCTGACGAATTTGTTGATGTCTCACAAGATTTTGTGAGGGAAGTGATAAGTAGTGACTCAAATTATGTTAACGGGTGGATGATAGATAGGTTTTCTGAAGATGGGTTAATAGTCCCATTGGATGATAACATGTTTAAACAGTTCCCAATTAGGACTTACTATACACGATTTAAGTTAAATGGTTCTGCGTCTAAAATTCCACTAACGCGTTCTTATGTTATTATTGGTGTGGGTCATCATGTCGTATTAAACGAAATGTATGATTTTAATTTAAAAGATGAGAGAGTCTTAATACCTTATAATGATAATGAGGATACTTGGATTGAAGTTGCTCATATTAAATGGCATTATCAATTATTAGAGGAGATATATAATAAATTCACTAAAACAATGAATTTATGTCAATACTCGGCAAGAGAGTTAGGTATTTTTGTGTTGGATTATTGTTATAAGGAAAAATCAATAACTGAAATTATTAAAGATGTGAGAATATGATAGGTATACATTCGGTTTTTAGTAATGAGAATAGGGGGTTTATTTATAACGTAAATACTGACATTAGTACGGTTGAGTTATATACGTGGGTTTATTCAATATTAACGTGGAAAAGAGATGGACATCCATTATACCTATATTGTGATGATAAAATTAATGAATTTGTTACCAAGTACGGTTTTGGTCATTTATATGATGAGATAAGGGTTAGAAATTATGATAATGATATTCACGAATGTTTTTGGTCGTACAATAAAATACGAGTAATAGAAGAATTTGGGGAACCTGTTTGTTTATTTGATGTCGATACGTTTTTTAGAAACACTGAATTTACTAAGTTACAATATGATATGATAACATATCATTATGAATTATGGGATTCAGAATTAAAAGATAAGATGTTTAACCGTAAAGATAGTTTAAAAAACTTAAGTTTCTATCAACCTGTGGATGACAGTGTTGAGATTGTTAATGGTAGTTTATTGATTTTTAATAGTTATGATTTAAAAACAGAATTTTTACGTAACGCTAAAGAGGTTGTTGACACTATAAAAACAATAGAATATGAAAGTCAATTTGAATATGATTCGTATACTATTTTTATGGAACAGGTTAATCTGGGTTATTTAAATAATAAGTATAACTGTGGTAAAGTGTCTAAAAGAAATGAATGGGGGAACTATAGGTTTAATGGTGACGAACCATTTGTACATTTAGGTCATGACAAAGAGCGATTGGCTCACGGTAATCCACAGACGAAAGAAAGATACGTCCATATTATTAAGGAAAAGATTATTGAGTTAGGTTATCCTGAATTTGGAAAGTTATTCTCCCTAACAACGTTTGAAGGAGATAAGGACCAAAACTCTTTAATACCTCAAAGGGTTAAACCAACCGCCAGAAATATGGGGGATAAGATAAGTTCTGAATTATTTACTAAGTGGTATGGTGATAATGTAAAGACACTTAAAGATAGTCGATTTGATATTGCAATATGGGGTTCTATATTGGGTAATGATATTGATTTAATTGTATCAACATCTGAAGGGGTTAATATAAGTGATAAAGAATTAGAAGAGTTTATGTTATTATTACATAGGTCAGGTGATTATATAGGTATTACTGTTGAGGTGTTATACACCAATAATATTAACTATTTCAGAGAATTTAGAATGGAAAATTCCCAAAAAGTAAAAGAAGATATTCTTATTGGGTTTGTTTCTGAATCGGATTATGAACCAAACGGTGAGTTAAGAACGGTGGGTAAATTAAAGTTTTATGAAGGACCGTTTAACGATGCTTACTATAAATCAACGAATAAACATGATGAAGTTCTATTTATAGATTCGGTAAAAGATATAAAAAACAACGATGGGTATACACATTTTTCATCAGAGGTTTATAATACCATATATGAAAGGTTTGGAATTTTCAGTATGTTAGGCTGAAAAAATATTAACTGAATATTTATAATAAAAGAATATAGATGGCATATCTAAAGAAAAATATAGAAACATTAATTGATATTAAGATTACAGACAAAGGTAGAGAGTTAATTTCTACTGGTAAGTTCTGTAACATTGAGTATTTTCAGGTTGGTGATTCTGAATTTGACTATAAAAACGAAGACATCTTTAAGAGAGATGGGAAGAAGGATACACAGATAGTATTTAGAGCTAAAGATAAAGATTCGGATGTTAAATATCCGATACCTGTCGGTAGTGAAAATCCTGATGACCCATTAAGTTGTAATACTTATGGTAGGGTTTACCCGAATCATCAAGAAGAGGTTGTAAGTAAGAAAGTAGAGTTTTTAGGTGTGACGCAAAATCAAAATATTAAAACACCGTTAGGTATATGTGTACCATTGATGAACTTTGATGGGACAGATACTTTGGTGACTAACAAGTTAATATCTTGTGAATATATTCTAATCAAATTTCCGCAAGACCCATCAAACGTTTTAGATACTGATGGTCCTTGTTTATGGTATAAAGTCGTTTCGTTTATTGATGAAAACACGATTCAATTAGATAGACCTTTACCTAACTATTCTTTTGTTACTGACCTTAGTAAAGAGGCCACATTATTTGAGTACGCAAAAAGAGAGACTACAGAATATTTAGATTTCAATGTTGCGTGGACTGAGGAGTTCGCTGGTTTTGATGTTAACTTACCAAGAACATTTGCTGAAGGGTCTAAATATCTATCAGCTAAAGAGATGTTCGGTTATACGTCATATGAGCATGGAGACAATTATTATTCATGTAACCCTGAACCAACAACGACCACTACAACGACAATATGTCCTCCTGAGTTTTTATCATTGGACCTAACAAGAGAACCTACAGTACAATTATTTAGTAATGTTGAAGTAAGTGGAGAGAGTTGGGATTATTGTTCTTCTTATGTTGATTCTTACGGTAAAGAGGTTTATGTGTATCCTGACGAACAAAAATTTATTGGTGTAATACATTATACTAAATGGGAAGACTATTATGGAACAGGTGAATGGTGGAAAGAATTTGACAGTGAATTCGAATTGAACCTACCAACGTTAATGTACCATAGAGATGGGGACAATAAAATGGGACATAAATTTAAAATGGGTTCTATCAATAACTACGTTAAGTCGTTAGTGAATGATGAAATGGATTCTGAAGGTGAAGTTTATTTCGATTTAATTGATACGACAAGTAATCAAAATATTGTTGGTAAGATATTCCCACACAAACAAGCGATTGTTATCGACGACGAAGAGATATTAATGGCATTATCAATGAAGTCTAATAGGAATTGGACGTTACCAGCACCAAAGGCGGTTAGAATATCGTCAGATGCTGATTGTATCGATTCTCCTGATGATGTTATGTTACCTAAAGACTTAACAAAACAAGTTTTTATTTCTTATATGTTCTACAATAAGAATAATAAAATGTATTCGGCACCATCGGCACAATACGTTAGGGTTGACCCTAGTGGTACTGACGATTTTGATGTTGCGGTTTCATTTAAAGATGGTTTTAATTTCTTAAGAGATAAGATTATCACGGACAACAATCCAGGGTTTCAAGCGACTAATTTTTATATTTTAGTACAACAGGTTGATACCAAAGACAAACCACTACCTGACGAATGGAGGTATATTGAGTATACTGATAGTTTAAATGGGTTTGCTGGTGGTAACATATTAAGTTCTCACTTAACGGGAACTAAATTCATAGTCAATGCTGAACTATATAATAACGCAGATGCGTTCAATTACAGACAGTTAATTGGTTATCCTAATCAAAATGAAAGAAACAATCTAATATTTGGTGATGAGTTTATGTTAATGGGTGATGTTACATTAAACAAACAACATAGTGTTTATGTAATGAACTACATAGTAGACCTACCAAGTAATAAGTTTATAAGGTCACAAAACCCGACATGGGACCAAGACACTGACGCTAAAAAACAGGATTTATATATTACCGAAGTTGCTTTATACAACGACGATAAGGATATGGTTGCTATTGGTAAGGTGTCAAAACCACACAAAAGAAAGGTTGACCCTGCTAGTAATCAGGTTATATCGGTTAAATTAGATTTTTAAGACTTTATTTAGTTCTAAATATTGTTAAGTTTATAACTCAAAAGATATAATACATATGAGACCTAGTCAGAAAAAGAGCCCAAAATTATTGGGGTTAGATATATCAACAAAGACAATTGGATTTGCTTTGTTCGAAAAATCAGATATGAGTTTATTAGAACTCACCCACTATTCACCAATTATCAAACCAAGACCCGAAGACCTTATTGAAGAATTAATTAAAAAGGCGGATGCGTTTTCTAAGAAATTAACAACTTATCAAGATATTGGTATTGAGATGGTGGTGATAGAACAACCACTACTAAATTCTAATAATATATATACGGTTGGAACCTTAATGAAGTTTAACGCATTGGTTTCTAAAATTGTATATGATGTATTGGGTGTAGTGCCTAAATACATATCAACTTACGACTCAAGAAAATACGCATACCCTAACTTATACGCAGAGAACGTAAGGGGTAAAAAGGTATTGTTTGGGGGTTATCCAAAAGGATGTGATAAGAAACACATTATTTGGGAGCAAGTTGCCGAAAAGGAACCACAAATCACTTGGTTATATACGAGAAACAACACTCTGAAGAAAGAGAATTTTGATATGACTGATGCGTATACGTGTGTGTTGGGTTATGTTAACGTTCTTAAAGAAAAGGAAGAAAAAGGGGAATAGATTTGACTAGTCAAGTATAATTCTTTATTTTTACCCTATGAGTGAAAACTTAGATACAGATTTATTATTATCGTTAGTTGAGGATGTTTTAGGCGAATACCGTAAACACAATGACGGACAGGGTCAAATATCGTTTGACTGTCCTACCTGTTCTTATGATATAAAAGGATTAGATGATGGTGACGGAAAAGGTAACTTGGAAGTTAACTATCATCGTAATGTATTTAAATGTTGGGCATGTTCAGAAACACACGGGACACACGGTTCAATATATAAGTTAGTTAATATGTGGGGAACCCCATATCAAAAGAAACAACTTTCTTTGGTCATGCCAGATACCTTTATGGATAGAGGTGAGATTAAGTATGAGGTTGTTAAATTACCAAAAGAATACGTTAGATTTAAAGATGCGACTGTTGGGTTAAAGATGACTCACCATTACAAATACGCATATAACTATTTGAAAGGTCGTGGTATTAGTGACGAGGTTATTGACAAACACCATATGGGTTTTTGTTATGACGGACCGTACTCGGGTAGAATTATTGTTCCTTCCTACACTCAGGATATGGAGTTAAACTTTTTTGTTTCAAGATTGTACGGTAATGGTTTCTTAAAATATAAGAACCCTAAAGCCTCTAAAGACACGTTAATCTTTAACGAATATTTAATCGATTGGAATAAAGACATTTATATTTGTGAAGGTGTTTTTGATAGTATATTCTTACCTAACTCAATACCGTTATTGGGTAAGTTTATAAATGATTATCTATGGGGTCGACTTTACGATGACGCAAAAGGTGATATAATTATATGTTTAGACGGTGATGCTTGGGCAGATGCTGAAAAACTATATTATAAATTAAATGGTGGTAGACTTTACGGAAGGGTTAAGGTTGTTAAACTACCTGAAGATAAAGACATCGGTGACCTAAGAGGTGTGTTACCTGAAGGTTCGGTGTTAGAATTAGAAAGATAAAAAAGAAGATATGATACATCCAGAAATTTACAGTTATTTTGATGATAAGGAGGCTTGGAAAAGAAAGTATATGAGACCTGAGGCTTTATCAATGGAGTGGGATATGATGTTGGAAGAAGTCGGTCCTGACGTATTCCAATTCCCATTATTTAAGGAAGAGTTATGTGCTAAGTTAATTGAAGAAGCTGAGGCTAAACAAGCGTGGACACATAAGAGACATGCGTTTTATCCCACTACGGATATGTTAGTGGAGACCTTTGGGTTTGAAGAGATATATCATGAGATTATGGATGAATATATTATGGGAGCTGCGAGACACATTTATCAATTAAATGGTCAGAATTGGGACCAAGGAAATGTATATTCCGAGAATTTTATGATACGTTATTCACCTGAAGAACAGGGACACTTATCATTACATTATGACCAATCGTCAATATCGTGTAACGTGGCATTAAACGACGACTTTGAGGGTGGTGGTACGTATTTCTCAAGACATAAGGTATTGGCGAAAGCTAAAGGAACGGGTTATGTTACATTTCATCCTGGTCAGATAACACACAAACACGGAGGGATGCCGACAAACAAAGGAACTCGATATATTATTGTTTCATTTATGAATGACGATAAAAATAGAGAAAACCACATTAATGATTTAGAAAGATTTGCTAACGAAAACGGATTCTATAATGATAAATAAGATAGTACATTTCTCAGATTTACATTTAAGATTATATCAATATCATGCTCAGTATAAAGAAATATTGACTGATATGTTACAACAATTTAAAGACGAGGAACCTGACCGTATAGTTTTTACTGGTGATTTAGTACATTCAAAAAATCAAATTACACCTGAACTTATTGATGTAACAAGGTGGGTATTAGATGAATGTTCTAAAATTGCGAGGACTGTATTAATAATTGGTAATCATGATTTCTTAGAAAACAATATGGATAGGATGGATTCAATCAGTCCTATTTTAGATTCTATGAATAATGATAATATTGACTATTATATGGATAAGGGTTTGTATGAAGATGAGAATGTAGTGTGGGTTGTGTATTCGTTAAGGACACATAATGAACCTCCTGTTATTGAAAGAGTTGAGGGTAAGAAACACATTGGGTTATTTCACGGACCAGTACATGGATTAACGACTGACGTTGGTTATGAATTTTCAGAAGGTTATGACCCGTTTAAATTTAAAGGTTGTGATTTGGTATTGTGTGGTGACATACATAAAAGACAGATATTTGATATTCCTGAAGGTAAGGCGTATATGGTCGGTTCGACAATACAACAAAACTTTGGGGAGTCAGTTTCAAAACATGGGTATGGTACCTACTATATAGATAAAGATGAATATTCGTTTACGGACTTAGATAATAAGTCACCGTTTTTACAATTTAAGATTACGGATATTGAGGACATTGAGAATGGGAAAGAAGTTTTGCTTAACGCTTGATAAAAACGTTTTAGATTTTTGTAAATTAAATGACATTGAGGATGTTAGGGGATTTGCTATAAAATGTTTTGAAAAGGGTCTGACTATAGAGAAGTATGGTGAGACACCTTTACTTATGCCTAAAGAAATACAGACGGTAATCAAAGAAGTGGAGAAAGAGGTCATCAAAGAGGTTGAAATACCTATCGAGGTGGTTAAGGAAGTGATAGTAGAGGTCCCTGTTGAGAAAATAGTGGAAAAGATAGTTGAAAAACCTATTGAGGTGATAAAGGAAGTCATTAAAGAGGTACCAGTCGACAAAATAGTAGAAGTGGAGAAAGAGGTAGTGGTTTATAAAGAAAGACCCGTAGAAGTCGTAAAAGAGGTTGAGAAGATAATTGAAAAAGAAGTCCCAATAGAGAAAATTAAAGAAATTGAAGTAATTAAAGAGGTCTATATAACGGATGACGAACAGGTTGAGGAACTTGGTGATAAAATAACACAATTAGAGAAAGAAAATAAGGATTTGTCACAAAAAGTGATTAAATTGATGACAATTCCACCTAAAATTGTGGAAAAAGAAATACCGATTGAGAAAATTAAAATAGTCGACAGGGAAGTCCCTGTTGAAGTAATAAAAGAGGTTGAGAAAATAGTTGAAAAACCTATTGAAGTGATAAAGGAAGTCATTAAAGAGGTAAAAGTAGAGGTTCCTGTTGAAAAAATCGTCAAGATTAAGGATAACTCTGAAATAGAAAAATTGACTAAACATAATAAAGAATTAATTGAGTCATTAGCTAAATATGACGAAATGTTTAGTAAATTTGAACAGAAAATAAGCGTTAAAAAATCAAAAAGAGATAATTTATATGATGAGTAGTTTAATATTATTTGCGTTTGTGGCATATGGTATGACCACAATAATAGTTTACGGTTCTATATTTGAAGGAATTCGTAATTTCATACATAAAAAGGGGAAAAATAATTCGTTTATGAAGTTTTTCTCAGACTTAGTAGGTTGTGTGTTATGTACATCGACATGGGTAGGGTTCTTCTTATCAATAACGATGTTTTCACCAACTAACACTATTTATGGTATATCCCTACCAATGACAATATTCTTTGACGGAATGTTTTCAGCGGGAATAGTATGGGGAATAAACACACTTATAGAGTGGTTCGAAGATTAATATTATGATTAAATTTTTAAAGAGATTATTTAGTAAAGATGTTTTATTTGACTTATCAAAGATTGATGGGTTTGTTAAAGACTATGAATTATACTTAGATGGGTTTGAAAAGGACTGGATGACAGGTGATGGTGTTTCTGATTACGTTAAAGGTGTTAACTATGAATGGTTATCTCCTGAATCGGTAAGTTTAGAAAATGAAGAAATACACATAACGTCTATACATAGACCAATTAATGTTGAAGGAGAAATCTTTGACTATAAAACAGGTATGGTAACAACAACACGTTTTTTTAGTTATGGTTATTATGAGTTCTCAGTAGACTTACCAAACAAAGGTTCACATACACCGACTGTTGAGATATTCAACCCTGAAAGTAACATTGAATTAGTTATAGGTAATTACGGGGTTAAAAAAATTGGTTTATTATATTTAAACAAGAAAATAGAACTTTACCACGACAATGTTTTAGTTAAGAAGATTAAGAACGGGAATATAGGTTCTGAGGTGAAGTTAAGAATTAAGCACGGATTAAATCCTTCGGTTGAAGGTACCCACATTAAAGGTAACGATACTTTAAGGTTGATTAGTTTAGACTATTACAGAAAAAAATGATACTAAAATTAGGTTCTAAAGGTGAGAGTGTTAAAGAAATACAAGAGTTTCTCGGTATTACAATGGATGGAGATTTCGGTCCAAAAACTGAGAGAGCGGTTAAAGAATGGCAAAAGACAAAAGGACTACTTGTTGATGGTATTGTTGGTCCTTCCACTTGGAACGCTATGGGTATTGCTACTACTGATATATCGGAAATTGCGTTAACAGATGAAATAGTTATCAATAAGTCCTATTTACCTGACGGTGAATATTATAAAGGACCTGTAGATAAAGAATACTTATTTTTACACCACACTGCTGGTGGTAATAATCCATATCGAACTATAATACATTGGGGTAGAGACAGTAGAGGTAGAATTGCTACTGAATTTGTTATTGGTGGTAAGTCAATTGATGGTGATGACCAATACGATGGTGAGATAGTTCAATCATTTCCTGAAGGGGGTTATTCATGGCATTTGGGTAAGAATGGTTTACAACATATGCACGTACACTCAGTAGGTATTGAGGTTTGTAATTATGGTTATCTAACTAAAGGTGGGTACAAAAAGAAAATTAATGGTAGACGTGTTTGGGTGGATAGAGACCCTGATTCTTATTACGCATACACAGGTAGTAAAATACGTGAAGAGGATATTGTGTTTACTGAGGAATTTAGAGGTTATACTGCGTGGCACGCATACACAGACAAGCAAATTGAGTCTTTAAAGGAGTTAATACTTTACATCAAAGAAAGAGATGGTATTGACATACAAAAGGGATTAATTAGTGAATATAAAAAAAATGGTTTGGATTCATTTGAATGGAATTCAGACGCATATTATGGTAGAATTAAGGGTATGTGGACACATACGAATACCAAAAAAGGTAAGTCGGATATGTCTCCCCAACCCAAACTGATTGAGATGTTACTCAGTCTATAAAAAATACAAATACTAATAAATCCTGTCAGAAATGACGGGATTTCAAGTTTAATATAATGAATATGGAAAGTTATAATATTAGAAAAGCGGTCTTCGAAGATTTAGAAGACATTTGTCGATTATTAAGCGAATCGTTTATTGAAACCAAAGAACCGATTAGGTATTGGTGGAGAATAATGGAGAACACATCGATACATACATATGTGGTTGAGAGTGAAGGATATATTGTGGGTACGGCTACATTACACGTATTAGAAAAACTAATCGGTGGGGGTTCATATGTTGGGCAAATTGAGGATGTTTGTATATCAAAATCACATAGTGGTAAAGGGTTAGGACAAATGTTAGTCAACCAATTAGTCGAATCCTCAAAAGAATTACGTTGTTATAAGGTTATTTTAAATTGTGATGAAAAATTGGTACCATTTTATGAGAAAAATGGGTTTTACCAGAAAGAGATACAAATGCGTTTGGATAATAAAAAATAAAGTCATACTTTTGTGTTCTAATTAAAAAGACACTTATATGACGACAGTAACATTTAGCATTTGGGACGGTGGGAAACTAATCACCGAATATCCTTTAGACATTCAAGAAGAAAACATAGAGAAAACACATATTGACGCATCGTCAGTATGGGATGAGTATACCGTATTGGCAGAATGGGGTGACGGTAAAACTGCCACAATCATGCCGTTTACATACTCCAACTCACTTAATGGGGTGGTATCTAATAATCAACCAATTGAATTCCTACTATAGTTATGTTTAGAAAAGATGATTTATATACGTTATTTCTCGTGGTGATTATAATATCAGTGTTGGGGATTTCTCTCGGTTTTATATCGTTATTAGTGTTTTTTGTGTCTAACCTATCGTTAATGGGGTCTTTAGTCGTTGCGACATTTACACACGTAATTTTGTTTTATATGTTATACCGTAAAATAGTAGGGGAGTTAAAAGAAATGAATGTCGATGGTTTAGATTTCGATGATATCGAAGACTTAGGTTAAAAAAAATTTGTGAGGGTCAGATATTTGGCTTATCTTTGTAGTATCAAAATAAGGAAACTATGACAAGACAAATAATCGAAAATACAACTGTGAACTATTGGGGTCAAACTCAGGATACTAAGAAAATCAAGGATGAGTTATTCTGTGATAGTAACACAATCGCTCAGAACGGAAGTTCATTGGCGATGTCAGAAAAGAATGACTGTGTGGTACGTGCGTTTATGGTTGTTTTAGATTTGTCTTATGATAAGACTCACAAATGGGTTACAGATAACTTTAACAGAGTTCACCGAAAAGGGACGTACACTAGTCGTTACTTAACTAATATCTTAGGTAAAAGAAAAAACTACAAAAAGATTAGTTTGTTCGGTGTGTCACCAGGTCGTAGATATTCTTTCGGTAAGAAAGAGTTGTACAATCCTAAGTACAAAGGGAAAAAGACTTGTTATACGGTTAAGTCTTTCATGGAGAACTATCCGAAGGGGCGTTATTTCATCATCGTTAAAGGTCACGCATTGGCTTTGGTTGACGGAGTATTATATGGTAACGGTAGTGAGCAGTTTAACGGATTTCGTAGAAGAATCCACTATGTGGTAAAGGTAGGGTAATGGAAAATGAATACGGATATGAAAATAACCAACATATAATGGACGTGGTCCTAGACGAACTTATGTTGGCGAGGACGATACAGGAAATTACGGATTTCGATAAAGCGGTTATGATGGTTTTCTTATCGATGTTTCCAACGGTAAATCCACAGGCAGATATCATTGAGAAAATGTTTAAGGATTATTGTGAGGATTACACGGTTAGGGTGTGGTATGAAAGTTTATTTAAAATACCTATTGAAAAGATTGTGTAATACAAACTTAAATGTTATCTTTGTACTATCAATAAGAAAGATATAAACCTAAAAAATCCGATTCAAATGACAAACGCCAAAAACATCATCGTAAAAAAAGCAGAAGAATTAATCGACTACTTAGTTCAGAAAGAAGAGTCTCGTTTCAACGACATCAAAGAAAGTTACGAACTTTTCTTAAAGGAAAATCCGTCAGTATATCAGTACGGTCCTTATGACAGAAAGAAGTACTATAGTCTATCTAAGAATGGAGAATCTGACTATACAAACGTAAGGTATTTCTACCACAACAGAGGAGCCGTTAAACTACTCGAAGAGGTAAGAATGGCGACTGATACGAAAGGGATGGTTAAATACCTTGAAAACTACAGAGAACTAAACAAAGTTAAATTGGTTCGAGCGATTGAGAAGTACATCACTGAAGACATGACTGTAAAAGGTGAGGTATACATCAACGAAGGTGTGAAAGGTGTTGAGGTGTCAGCGGAGGTTAACACAACTGAAGGGTTAAGAAACTTTAGAACCAACGCAATATTCGCAGGAGGATACATCCAAAGATATCACTACCGATACAGAGGAGGTCTTCACTTAGTGAAGTAAGACCAAAGGGGGACGAAAGTCCCCCTTATTTTTTGAGATAATAGTTGTGTAATACAAACATAATGACTATATTTGTAGTCTAATAAGGAAATAAACTAATTATAGATATGGGTACAGAAGAATTATATATGGCATTGAATGAGAAGGACGTAGAGAACATCTATCGTCATTCTTTTATGGAAACATTTAAAAATATGGATATCACCTCACCGTTTGGTTGTGATGGTTTCGGTGTTTCTAAAGACGATGGTATTAGAGTTCTTATGGAGTACAAAGACGACCTTAACCTTCAGAATAAGTCTGAGG